>Ga0156252_130_pt1 | contig 30924 bp, 36 predicted proteins | sample RifCSPlowO2_12_FD_107899 | JGI IMG/M metagenome (GOLD analysis project Ga0156252, IMG submission 107899) | Candidatus Jorgensenbacteria bacterium RIFCSPLOWO2_12_FULL_42_11
CGATGTATCTCTTTAAGTTTTCCCGTTTGACAGATTTGTTTTTGTTGGGAATTTTGTCTTAACTAAATCCCGCCCCTTTTGAAGGGACGGGATTTGGTTTAATAATCAAAACAATCTTTTATAATTAATATATTAAATTTTTTAAAACATGCTTTCTCTTCCCGTTTCAAAATTAAAGAAACTTATAATTGACGAAGGCCTAATCAAGCCCGAGGAATTTGACCGATTAATTTTAGAAGCCGAAAGCAAAAAACAAAACTTGATAGACCTTCTGATTTCGCAGGGTTTTGTCACCAAGGATTATTTCTATGATATTCTGACGAAATCTTTAAAAGTAGAAAGGGTTTATTTAAGGAATCAAAAAATTGACGAGGAAGTTTTAAATCTTTTGCCTCGGGATTTGGCTCAATCTCGGCGGGCTCTGGTTTTCCGGCGGGAGCCGGACGGCGCTTTAGATATCGCTTTTGAAGACCCCACTAATTTGAACAACCTGGATTTTCTCCAGCGCCGCTTAGGAGTAAAAATTAATCCTTTTCTGGCTACCGATGACGACCTGGAATGGGGTTTTTCCGCTTACGAAGCCCGTTTGGCCCAGGATTTTAAAAAAATAATTGAAGAAAGCGTTGAGGCTTCTTTGAATTCTCGGCTGGAAGGAGACGAAAGATTGGTTGAAGCGGCCGCTGAACTGCCAATCGTGGCTATCGTTGACAATCTTTTGAATTATGCCGTTTCTCTTCGGGCTTCGGATATTCATTTGGAAATTACCGAAGAAAATGTTTTAGCCCGTTTTCGCATTGACGGCATTCTTCACGAAATTATTAAAATTCGCAAAGAAGCCCAGCCGGCGATTATCGCCCGCATTAAACTTTTATCCGGTTTGAGAATTGACGAACATTCAAGACCCCAGGACGGTCGTTTTCGTTTTCAAAGCGGCCAGCAATTTATTGACATTCGGGTGTCCGTGATGCCGACTTTTCACGGCGAAAAAGCGGAGATGCGGTTATTAACCGCTTCCCAGAAACCTCTTTCTTCCAACGAATTGGGACTATTGGAAGACCATGCCAAGACCTTGGAAGATAATGCCAGAAAGACGTTTGGAATGCTTTTGGTTTGCGGTCCAACCGGCAGCGGCAAGACCACCACTCTTTATTCAATTTTGAACAAGTTGAATCGGCCGGAAGTGAACATTGTCACCATTGAAGACCCGATTGAATATAATATGCGCAACGTTAATCAGGTTCAGGTTAATCCGGCCGCCGATATTACTTTTGCCAATGGTTTGCGGGCAATTTTGCGGCAAGACCCCAATGTTATCATGGTAGGGGAAGTCCGCGATAATGAAACGGCGGAAATAGCGATTCACTCGGCTCTTACCGGCCACCTGGTCTTAACCAGTCTTCACACCAATGATGCCGCGACAGCCATCCCCCGACTGGTGGATATGAAAATTCCCCCGTTTTTGGTGGCGGCTGTTTTAAACTTGGTCGCGGCCCAGCGTTTAGTGCGCAATATCCATCGGGACTGCGTTGAGTCTTACGTTCCGGAAAAAGAAATTCTGGAAATTATTCGCAAAGAATTGGCTGAAATCGGCCTGGACGCCAAAGACATTCATCTTCCCAAAATTTTTTATCGCGGCAAGGGTTGCCAATCTTGTAATTTTACCGGTTATTTCGGAAGGTCGGTTATTTTTGAATTATTGGAAGTGAATAGCGAGATTAGAAAATTAATTGTCAGTCCGGAATTTTCTCTGGACGCTCTTAAAAAATTAGCCAATCAGCAAGGAATGATTACGATGTTTGAAGACGGATTAAGAAAAATTGAGCGGGGGGTTACGACTATTGAAGAAGTACTTCGCGTAATTCGTGAGTAGATTCACGAATTACGCGAATTTAGAATTAAGAATGCAAAATTAAGAATTTATTGAAAATTATTATTAAAAGCGTTAATTCTGAATTCTAAATTCTGAATTTTTAATTAACGTATAAACACGTTTATGAGATTTCACTACACAGCCAGCGAACCTGCCGGCAAAATCATTGAAAACGAAATTGAAGCCCAGGGAATAGCCGAAGTTTTGGAATTTCTGACCAGCCGAGGTTTAAAGCCGGTTAATATTAAAATTATTAAAGGAATTAAAGCGGTTAGCGGCCAGGGTATTTTTGGGGCGTCAATCACCGAAAATGATAAAATTTTTTTGACGAGATATCTGGGCTTGATGCTTAAAGTAGGCACCGATCTTTTCCAGGCGCTTGATGTTTTGATGACTGATTTTGACAAGCCGATCATCAAAGCGTTTTTAAGCGAAGTCCGTTCTAATTTGGAAAAAGGCCAGCCGTTTTATCTTTCTTTTGCCCGGTATCCGAAATTTTTTAATCCGGTTTTTGTCAATTTGATAAAAGCGGGGGAAGTTTCCGGCAATCTGGATAAAATCTTGGAAGATTTAAGCGTTACTTTGGAAAAACAGCAGGAAATCAAAAGCCGCATTCAAGGGGTTTTGATTTACCCGATTTTTCTTTTGGTGGCTTCGTTTTCAATCCTGTTTTTTCTGGTTACCTTCGCTCTTCCGAAAATTGCCGGCGTTTTTCAAGGCAGCGGCTTTAAAGCGCCTTTGTTCTCAAGAATTGTTTTTGCCGTGGGGGCGTTTTTCGGAAAATACGCCTTACTTCTCGCCGCTGTTTTGATTTTTGGAGCGTTTGCCGTTTTTTATTTTTACAAAACCTCGCTTGTTTTTAGACGCTTTCTCTTCAGTTTGATAAACCGCTTGCCCGTTATTCGCGGTGTGATTGCCGAATTGGCTTTGCAACGTTTTGCTTCAACCCTCGCTTCTTTAATAAAGGCCGGTTTGTCGTTTACCAAGGGGATAGAAATTACCGCTCAAGCCGTGGGCAACGAAGAATTGAAGGCGGCCCTGTTGAGAGTTTCTCAAGAGGGAATGGCCGCTAAAGGGTTGAAAGTGAGCGAAGCCTTTAGAAGAGAACCGATTTTCCCCAGGGTAGTGGTCAATCTTATTTCTATTTCCGAAAAATCCGGCCATATTGAAAATGTTTTGATAACTCTTAGCGGCTTTTACGAAAAAGAAGCCGACGCGGCCATAAAATTTATGGTTACCTTGCTTGAGCCGGCCCTTCTGATGATCATGGGAGTTATCGTGGGCGTCATCGCTTTGGCCATCATTGTTCCGATTTATCAGTTGACCGGCAACTTCTGAAGGGCTTGGTCTAAAATTTCGAGCCGTCAGGCGATGAAATTTTAGCAACCAAACCTTTACCCCCACACTCAAAAACTACTATGTTTTATTTCTATATCTTGCAATCAGTTAAAGATAAAGATTTGTATTTCGGATTTTCTTCTGACTTGCGACAAAGAGTAAAAGAACATAATAAAGGTCGCGTTCTTGCAACCAATAAACGTAAACCACTGCGATTGGTATACTATGAAGCCTATCTTTCAGAAAAGGACGCCAGGAACAGAGAGCGACAAATTAAACTGCGCGCTCAAGCATTTACTTCACTGAAACGTAGAATTAAAGATAGTATTTTACAGTAGTTTTTGAGTGTGGGGGTGCTCGATTACATGAATAAATTTTTATCACTTCGTTCAAAAATTTATATAAAATCGGCAGGGTTTACCTTAATAGAGCTTTTGGTAACGGTTGCCATTTTGGCGGCAGTGGCGGCAATTGGCGGCATTAATTTGTTTGGCTATTATAATCGTCAAAATTTAGAATTAACCGCCGAAGAAATTACGGTCTTAATCAGAGACGCTCAAAACAGAACTCTCGTTCAGCAAGATGGCAACGCTGACGGCCAGGGAGACCAGTGGGGCGTTAATTTTGAAAATAGAATTTCGGATTCGGATTTGGCGCGACTTTTTTGTTGCGGTTCAAGCTACGATTTGGGAACCGTTGTCAATACTTACAATTTGCGAACGGGTGTTGAATTGACTGATCCCGGCGAAGGCAGTTCCAAGGATATTGTTTTGTCCAGATTAACCGGTTATCCCGGCGTCCCCGCTTCCATTACCGTTGCTTTAAAAAACAATCCTGCCGCTTTTTTTATTATCACCGTTGGCGCGATTGGACAGGTATCGCGGTCGCCATTAGAATAAATATCATAAGGCATGAATTACAAAACATCGCGAAATCAGAAATTTAAGTTTCAAGATTCCGGGCAGGCCCAGTAGTGAAAACTCGACTGCTTTTATAATTAAATTCAAAGGGTTTCACGCTAGAGCGTTAACAAAAAATTGTTTTGAAGCTTCAACATGAATCAAGGTCATAAAATAAAAGAGAATTTAATAAGTCGAGTTTCTACTACTGGGCAGGCCTTAGTTGAAATTCTTATCGGATTGGCCGTGGCCGGAACTTTAATAGGCGCGGCGACTACGGCGTTGGTGGCGATTTTGCGCTCCGGCTTGGAAACTAAAAATTTTCAAATCGCTTCTTCTTTGGGCCAAGAATTGATGGATAATGTCAAAACGGTGGCCGAAGCCGATTGGCGCGACATTTACGATTTGAGCAAAGGACAGAACACTCAATATTACGCAATGGCTTCGGGGACAGCGTCTATTATTTTTTCCGGCGTCGCCACATCTACCGTCGGCAACATTACTTATACCAAATTTTTTTCCGTAGAGAATGTTAAACGCTTAAGTGGAATTATCAGCGTTGATTTCTTGGCCGTTGATGATCCTTCCACCCAGAAAATTGTCAGCCACGTCCAGTGGCCCAGCGCCGGCCGGACTGCCGAAGCGGTTTTGACGGTTTATTTGAGCCGCTGGCGCAATTCTATTTCCCGCCAGACCGATTGGTCGGGAGGAAGCGGTCAAACGGGGCCGGTTTCCGAATTAAATAAAAAATTTGCCTCCTCCACGGGCATTGATTATTCTTCAAGCACGGGTTCAATTATTATTCAGGGATTTTAAGTTAAGATTTAAAATTTACCCCTCCATCTATCTTTATGAGGAAATTTTTGTTATGAATAAAAAATTTGTTTTTTTTGAGTTCAATATTGCGGAAATTTTGCGACAAGCCGGAATTTCGTTTGGAGATTGGAATAATGTTTAGGATAATCCCTTTTTCGTAAAAATTTCGTGTTCCGCATTCAAAAATACATTTGACTTCTCAAAACTTAGGATTACAATTTCTTATTATGACCGAAGAAGCGAAAATTCAAGAATCAGAAGAAGAAAAACCGGCGGAGCTTGACGATTTGTCAAAATGCCAGAAAGAACGGGACGAATATCTTGACGGTTGGCGGCGGGCCAAGGCCGAACTTCTGAATTATAAAAAAGAAGAAAATAAAAGATTTGAAATTTTCGCGAAGCTGGCCAACGAAGGATTGATAAGAAATCTTTTGACGGTTTTGAGCAGTTTTGATTTGGGGCTAATGTCTTTGTCTCCCTACGGGAGATCCCCCGAAGGGGGAGAAAAAGAAGGATTAGACCAGAAAGGGATGTATTTGATTCGCTCTCAACTTAAAGATATTCTTAAATCGCACGGCTTGGAAGAAATCGCGGTTTCAACGGGAGAGGTTTTTAATCCGGCTACGCAAGAAGCGGTGGCTGAAATCGCGTCGGATCAACCGGCGGGAACTATTATTGAAGAAGTGGAAAAAGGTTATTTATTAAATGGCCGGACAATCAAGCCGGCGAGGGTAAAAATAGCAAAATAAATTTATTATTTACAATAAAAATTAAAAATTATGTCTAAAATACTTGGCATTGATTTAGGAACAACTTATTCGGCGATGGCGATTGTTGAAGGAGGAGAGCCGAAAATTATTGAAAACACCGAAGGCAACCGGACGACTCCTTCCGTGGTCGCTTCAAGCAAAAACGGAGAAAGATTGGCGGGTTTATTGGCCAAGCGCCAATCAATCACCAATCCCAAAAATACCATTTTTTCGGTCAAACGTTTAATCGGCCGAAGATTCAGCGATAAGACGGTTCAGTATGACAAGACCTGGCTGTCTTACGAAATCAAAGAAGGAGCTAACGACGGAGTGGAAATAAAATTAGGCGACCGGTGGTATAAACCCGAGGAAATTTCGGCCATGATTCTTCAAAAACTCAAAGCGGACGCCGAAACTAAATTGGGAGAAAAAATAGAAGAAGCGGTCATCACCGTTCCGGCTTATTTTGACGATAGCCAGCGCCAGGCCACTAAAAATGCCGGAGAAATTGCCGGTTTCAAAGTGCGATTGATTCTGAACGAACCCACGGCCGCGGCTTTGGCTTACGGACTAAACAAGAAAAAAAACGAGCAGATTATCGTTTATGATTTCGGCGGCGGCACTTTTGATATTTCCATTTTGGAAGTAAGCGAAGACGTCGTTGAAGTTAAGGGAACCGGCGGCGATACTCATCTGGGAGGCGATGACTTTGACAAGAGAATTATTGATTATTTGGTTTCAGATTACAAAAAACAAGAAGGAGTTGATATTTCCAAAGATCCTCTGGCTTTGCAACGTTTGAAGGAAGCGGCCGAGCGAGCCAAGCACGAGCTTTCCACGGCTTCCGAAACCGAAATCAATCTGCCTTATGTCACGACCGATGCTTCCGGCCCCAAGCATTTCTTGAAGAAATTAACCCGAGCCAAACTGGAAGAATTGGTCGGGGATTTGATTGAGCGTTCCATTAAATTAGTGGACGAAACCCTGAAAGAAGCGGGTTTTAAATCTTCGGATATTGAACAAATTGTTTTAGTCGGCGGACAAACGAGAATGCCGGCTATTCAGGAAGCGGTTAAAAAGTTCTTCGGAAAAGAACCGCACAAGGAAGTTAACCCCGATGAAGTGGTGGCGGCCGGAGCGGCGATTCAGGCCGGAATTCTTCAAGGCGAGGTGAGAGATGTTTTGCTTTTGGATGTCAGCCCTTTGAGTTTGAGTTTGGAAACTTTGGGCGGTATTGCCACGCCGATGATTCCTAAAAATACGACTATTCCGACTGCTAAAACCCAGACTTTTTCAACGGCGGCGGATAATCAGACGACGGTGGAAATCGTGGTGCTTCAAGGAGAACGGGAAATGGCCGTCGACAACAAACTTTTGGGCCGTTTTCTGCTTGACGGAATCGCGCCGGCGGCTCGGGGCGTTCCCCAGGTTGAAGTTACTTTTGACATTGACGCTAACGGCATTTTAAGCGTCTCGGCCAAAGACAAAGCCACCGGCAAAAGCCAGACCATTAAAATTGAAGCGACCACTTCCTTGAGTAAAGAAGAAGTGGAACGATTAAAACAGGAAGCCGCTCTTCACGCCGAAGAAGACAAAAAAAAGAAAGAATTGGTAGAAATGAAAAATCAAGCCGAATCCTCGGTTTATCTGGCGGAGAAAACTCTTAAAGAAAATAGCGATAAAATCGCCCAGGATTTGAAAGATTCCCTGACAGGGAAAATAGAAAAGTTAAAATCGGTTAAGGAGGGCGACAGCGCCGAAGAAATAAAATCGGCGATTAGCGAACTTTCCCAAGCTGTTCAAGATATCGGCAAAGGAACGCAAGGCAAGCAGAATTAAATTTAATTTAAAGTAAAGCGAATTATGGCTGATTTACTTTCTAAGGAAAAAGAAGACAATCTTTATCAGCCGCTTGTTAAAGTTATTCCTCTGCTGTCCTTTGAGATCGGGTCCGTTTTTTTGATGAGTTTTTGTTTCCGGCAATTCATAGGCAAGGCCGATTTATCAGCCGGCGGATTGTTTTGGTTTTTGATTGGTTTTGGTTTGTTCGCGGTTTTTTCTTTTTTAGCCGCTCTTTTTGTCAATGGATTACAGTGGTCGGGTTTAGCGGCCGGTTTGTCCGTGGTTGCCGCTCTGGCGGTTTTTTACGATTATTTTTCAACAATTTTAGTCGTTTTCGGGATTCTCGCTTTCTTGATTTTTATATGGGGGATAAGCCAGCTGCGTTTGGAATCGGCCAATTCTTTGAAAATCAGATTTCTCCGTTTGACGAAAATATTTTTGCCCAAGATTGCCTTGGGGACAGCGATCTTGCTTTCTCTTTTTAGCTATTTTCTGTTTTCTAGCCAAAGCGACTTTCCGGTTTCTTTTAAAAATTTCCAGTTTTTGTTAAAACCGAACGAAAAACTGGTTGGTGTTTTTATTCCGGATTTTAGTTTCCAAAAACCATTTCAGACAGCTTTAGCCGGCTTTCTTAAAAAGCAATTAATCGCGAAAGTTCCCAGTTTTGAAAGCTTGTCGGCTTCGGTCAAAGAAACAATGGCGGAATCGGCTGCCGAAAAGGGATTAACCGACTTGAATAAATTTTTGGGCGTTGAAATTAACGCCCGGGATTCAGCTGATAAGGTTATTTACGATTCTTTGGCGATAAAATTCAACCAGCTTGATGAAAGAGCCAAAAAATGGATAATTACGGGGGTGTTCGTTGTTTTGTTTTTAACTATCAGGGCTTTATTTGTTCCTATAAATTGGTTGTTGTCCATTCTCTTGTTTTTGATTTATTTGTTTTTGTTAGCGCTTAATTTTGCCAGTGTTAAAATGGAATCAAGAGGCAAAGAAGTATTAACAATATGAAGAAAGATTATTACAAAATTTTAGGGGTTGATCGCGGCGCTTCGGCCGAAGAAATCAAAAAGATTTTTTATAAATTAGCCCATCAATGCCATCCCCATAAAGCCGGCAAGGACGAAAAAAAATTCAAGGAATTAAACGAAAAATTCAAGGAAATCAACGAGGCTTACCAGGTTCTTTCCGACAAAGAAAAAAGAGCGCAATACGATCGTTTCGGCCAGGTTTTTGAGGGAGCGCCGGTTGGCGGCAGCGGAGGCGGAGGGCCTTTCGGGTTCGGCCAGGGCTTTGACGCGTCAGCCGGCGGGTTCGGTTTTGAGGAAGGAGCGGGCGACTTTGGCGATTTGGGGGATTTTTTTGAAAGTTTTTTTGAAGACATGGGTATTCGGCAACGTCGGCGAACTTATCGTCATGGTTCGGATATAGAAACAGCGCAAGAAATAAGCTTGGAAGAATCTTTTAGAGGAGTTCGGAAGCATTTACAATATAGAACTTTGGTTGCTTGCGATAAATGCCAGGGGTTGGGTTATGACAAAAAAGACGGGAAAAGCGTTTGTTCAACTTGCGCCGGCCGCGGAGAAATTAAAGAAAATCGTCAGACTTTTTTCGGCAATTTTTCCCAGAACAGGGCTTGTCCCCAATGTCGCGGTTTTGGCGAAGTTCCCAATAAAGTTTGTTCCGAATGCAAGGGCTCGGGTCAGCGGCCGGGCTTGAGAGAGGTGGATATTGATATCGCGCCGGGAGTGGCCGACGGCCAAATCATAAAAGTAAAAGGAATGGGCGAGGCGGGCGAGCAAGGCAGCGAGGCCGGCGACCTTTATATCCGAATCAAAGAAAAACCGCATCCGCTTTTTCGTCGGGAGGGAGACGACCTGTTTTTTAACCAGGAATTAAAATTAACCGAGGCTTTATTGGGCAAAAAAATCAGAATTAACGATTTAAGCGGAGAATTCTTGGACATTGAATTGCCGGCAGGGTTCAGCTTCAGAGAAAAATTGAAAATTCACGGCAAGGGAATGCCGCGTTTGCACGGAACGGGCCGGGGCAATCTCTATTTGGAACTTGATTTGAAATCGCCAAAAAAACTTTCCGAAAAAGCCAGAAAAATTGCCGAAGAATTGGACAAGGAAATATAGATGGAAATTATTTTTTTAATTGTTATTTTACTGGTTTTGTCCGGAGGACTGGCGGCGATTTTTATTTTGTTAAGAAATTACTTGCAAAAAAAAAGCGGGGATCAGTCTTTGATTTTGCTTCAGAACCAAATTAACGAAATCAGCCGGACATTGGATAATAAACTCGGCGAATCAACGCGTTTTATCCAGCGTCAATTCGGGGAAAGCACTAAAATTATCAAAGAAATTACCCGAGAACTAACCAAGGTTGGCGAGGGACAAAAGCAGGTGGTTGATATCGCCAAACAGTTGGACAATCTTCAGGATATCCTAAAAAATCCGAAACAGCGGGGCATGCTGGGCGAATATTTTTTAAAAAATTTGCTGGAAAATGTTTTTTCTCCGGGTCAATTTCAGATGCAATACGAATTTAAAGACGGCTCTGTTGTTGACGCCGTGATTTTTACCAGAGACCGGATTATCCCCATTGATTCAAAATTCAGTTTGGAGAATTATAATCGGCTTTTGGGGACCAAAGAAGAAAGCGAACGCCGGCGCCTGGAGGCCGTTTTTCGGGAAGATTTGAAAAACAGAATTGACGAAACCGCCAAATATATCAAACCGGAAGAAGGCACCCTGGAATTCGCTTTTATGTTCATTCCTTCGGAGGCGGTTTATTACGATTTATTGATAAATAAAGTGGGATCGGTAGTCGCCCGCGATTTAATAGAATACGCTTTTGTTGATAAAAAAGTGATTATTGTTTCGCCGACTTCCTTTTTGGCTTACCTGCAAACCGTTTTGCAGGGATTAAAAGCGCTTCAAATCGAAGAATCGGCCAAGGAAATCGGGAAGCGGGTGGAGGAATTACGCAGGCATTTAATCACTTATGATGAATATTTCAAAAAAATAGGCGTTCATTTGGGAACCACCGTTAGTATGTACAATAGGGCTCAAAAAGAATTAGGGAAAATTGACAAGGATGTTTTGAAAATCACCGGCAAAGCCGCGGGGACAAAGCCGTTGAATTTGGAAAGTCCGGAAATTGAAAATGAAAACGGAGAATAGGGCGCGATTTTACCAAAAACTCGGCCGGCCACCGGGGCAATTTTCTTTAACCAGGCGCCGGCAGGACGTTCTTTTTGATAAAAAATGGCTGAAGTTTTTGAAATTAGCCCGTTTTTTCAGGCAGTTGCCTTTTACAGAATTTGTTTTAGGAGCCGGCTCGTTGGCTTTAGGGAACGCGCGTCGGGATTCTGATTTTGACGTTATAGTCGGAATAAAAGCCGGCCGGATTTTTACGGCTCGATTTTTTTGCGTTCTGATGTTTGATTTGCTGGGTCGGCGCCGCCGCAAGTTTTCGCGCCGGAAGGCGGCCAGTGATAAAATCTGTTTCAACCATTTTATTACGCCGGTCGCTTATCGTTTACGGCCGCCTTACAATATTTATTGGCGGGAACTTTATGAAAACCTGGTTCCCATTTACGGCCCAAAAGATAAAATTCAGGAATTTTTTAAAGCCAACGATTGGATGGGAAAACGGATCTATTCCGATGACTTGCGTCATCAATTTTATCAGCCGGGCTTTGGCGGAATTTTCTGGGAAAAGATTTTAAGCGGCCGTTTCGGCGATTTGACGGAGCGATTGTTGAAACGGATCCAGGTCAGAAGAATCAAAAAAAATTTGAAAGAAAGTTCGGGCTTTGAGCCGCGGCTCGTTTTCAACGACGAAGAATTGGAATTTCACCCCGATACTTTGAGGATTCATAAATTAATTTCTGATGAAAAATAGGAATATCGCTCTCGTTGTTGCTCTGTTTTTGAGTTTGGATATTTTTGTTTGGCGGACGATTGCTTTGACCAAGCCATCGGATAATTTGAATATTTATTTTTTATCCGTTGGCCAGGGCGACAGTGAGTTGGTTATTTTGCCGGGCGGAGTGAAGATTTTGATTGATGCCGGACCGGATAATAAAGTCATCGGTGAGCTAGATTCAATTTTGCGGCCAACGGAACGCTACATTGATTTAGTGATAGTTTCGCATCCGCAAGCCGACCATTTTAACGGTTTTATTGACGTTTTGAAGCATTATCAAGTCGGCGCTTTCATTCATAACGGCCGCGCCGGCGCGGCTCAATCGTGGAAAGAATTGGCGCAAACCGTTAAAGAAAACAAAATACCGGCTGTTGCTTTGGCGGCCGGCGATAAGATTAATTATCTTGAAAGCAAGCTTGATATTCTTTCGCCGAATGAAAATTTCATCAACAGCAAAGAATTGAACGACACGGTTTTGGTGGCGCTTTTGCAAAGCCAAAGCGCCAAAGTTTTGTTTACCGGCGATGTCGGGAAGAAGATTGAAGATTATTTAATCAATAAATTAGATTTTAAAGTAGATGTTTTGAAAGTGGCTCATCACGGTTCAAAATATTCTTCGGGCAGGGAATTTTTAGCCGCCATTTTGCCGAAAATTTCCGTCATTGAAGTCGGAAAAAACAGCTACGGCCATCCCACCGAAGAAGTTTTAAACCGACTAGCCGCGGTCGGCGCCGCGATTTACCGCACCGACCGAGACGGAACGATAAAGATGGTTTTTCCAAAAAAATCGTCTGAAATTCAGGTTTTCAAGAAAAAGTGATATAATGCTTTGAATTACGAAATAGCTCTTTCGCGAATAACCAATGAAAAGATTTTTCTGAAACCCAAACGGAAGCGCAGTCCCTCCGCTCGCGAGCGGAGGGACGTGAGCGGGTTGAAGAAAAATCTTTTCATTGGTTATTCGCAACTTAGTTTCGCGATTTATAGCCACTAGCCATTGGTAATTAGAAAATTTATGGAAAGAATATTAATTGACCAAATTCAAGAAAATGACGGTAAAAAAGTCTTAATAAAAGGCAGAGTTTTGAATATGAGGAATCTCGGGAATATCGTATTTTTGATAATCCAAGACTACACCGGCGCGATACAGGTTGTTTTCGATAAAAACACAGAAGCGAAAACCGGCGATGCGGTGGCCATAGAAGGAACGGCCAAGAAAGAAATTAGGTCAAAATACGGTTTTGAAATACAGGGTGAAAAATTAGAAATTGTTTCAAATATCACGGAAGATTTGCCTTTTGATTTAGCGAAAAACGATTTAAATCTGAACCTGTCCACTCTTCTTGATTACCGAACGCTTTCTTTGAGGCATCCGAAAGTCCAGGCGATATTCAAGCTTTACGACATTCTCTTAAAAGGCTACGAAATCACGATGAGGGAAGAAAAGTTTACCGAAATAAAAACTCCCAAGATATTGGGGGCCGCCACCGAGGGCGGAGCAAACTTTTTTAAAGTAAAATATTTTGACAAAGAAGCCGCTTTGGCTCAAAGTCCGCAATTTTATAAACAAATCATGGTTGGCGTGTTTGAAAGAGTCTTTGAAATAGGGCCGGCTTTCAGGGCTGAACCGCACTTCACCACAAGGCATGTTAACGAATATATAAGTTTGGACGCGGAAGCGGGTTTTATTAAAGATTTTTATGATGTTGTTGACATACTCAATCGCGTAATAAAGAAAGTGTTTTCAATCATAGAAAAAGAAGGAAAACAGTATTTGGATACGCATAATATCAAAATATCGGAAGTGCCGGATCAAATTCCGCGCGTTAAGTTGGCTGAAATAAAAAAGATAATTAAAGAAAAATACAATTACAGCATTCCCGAAGCTATCGATATTGACCCCGAAGGGGAAAGATTGGCCGGGAAATACGCGAAAGAGAATTTCAATTCAGATTTTATTTTTATCACCCATTATCCTTGGTCCGAGAAACCATTTTACACGATGCCGTGCGAAGAGAATCCGGAAGAAACCTGCGGTTTTGATTTATTGTTTAAGGGGCTGGAGATAGCTACCGGCAGTCAAAGAATACACGCGTACAAACAACTAATTGAAAATATGGAAAAGAAAAAAATCAAACCCAATGGGATGGAGTTCTATTTGGATATATTTAAATACGCAATGCCCCCGCATGGCGGTTGGGGCATAGGGTCAGAACGCTTAATACAGCAAATTCTAGAGCTCGGCAGCATTAAAGAAGCGATATTGTTCCCGCGCGATGTTAAAAGATTGGTGCCTTAAAAAAAGATAGCTGGTATTGATAAAAAGATTTTGCTGTGGTAATGGTGATAAAAATCGTAATCGCACTTTTAAAATAATAAAATAAAATTATCAAAAACTTCAACCTATTTTGAAAGGAGGTGGGTGATGGATTACTATGAATGGTTAAGCGGTAAAATCGGGATTTTGGTAAAAGAATTAGAGGAGCAACTTGGCAGAGAATTCAATTATGATTTGGAAGTGGCTTCGGGAGCGGCTAGGCACAGCGAAGCGATGATGCGGCATGGAACTTGTTATCACGCCCCGAAAGAATACCTGGGGATAGTCAGGGTGGAATTAATAAATAGCGCTTTTGCTCATTACAATAATGATTCCATCGAGCTGACTATTAAAAAAATAGCCGTGGATTTTATTAATTCCCCGCATCATGCCTCTTTGAGGCGGCATTCGTCAATCGGTTGCGGTTTGGCAATCAGAGAAATAGAAAACGGAATAGTGCTGTTTGCTACGCTAAGATTGAAAGGTTAAAAAAAGAAGACAAATAAAAGAGCCCTGCTTGATTCGGGCTCTTTCTATTTTTAATTGCGAAACCCCGCTTCGGATTGAATCCTGATAAAAATCAGGTGGGTGGACTCAGCTTTAACCCGAAAGCTAAAGTAATTCGTCCCCCCTTAAAAATGAAATTGTGCAGGATTCAACCTTAGCGAGGCATTTACATTATAACAAAATTTGAAATAAATTCAAGGCGTTGTCGGCGGTTTGTTTCGCTGTTTTTTCCAAAGAAAGACCGCGGAGACTGGCGATTTTCTGGGCTGTGTAAGTAATATAGGCCGGTTCGTTTCTCTGGCCGCGGCGGGGAACCGGCGCCAAATAAGGACAATCCGTTTCAATCAAAATTTTTTCCAACGGCAAATTTTTGATAATTTCGTCGTATTCGGAAGAATAGGTGATAATTCCGGTAAAGCCGATAAAGAAACCCAATTCCAGATATTGTTTCGCCTGTTGCCGGTTTCCCGAAAAACAATGGATCACCCCGTTTAATTTAGAATTTAGAACATGGAATTTAGAATTTAGGATTTCTATAAGGTCATCGTGGGCTTCGCGGCAATGAATGATAAGCGGTTTATTTATTTCCCGGGCCAATCTTAAATGTTCCAGAAATAATTTTTTCTGCCTGATTCTTGATTCGGGATTTTTGACGCGATAGTAGTCCAGACCGGTTTCACCGATAGCCGCCACTTTATCGGAATTTTTAGCCAAGGTTAGATATTTTTGATAAACAAAATTTTCATCTTCGGCGCTAGTCGGGTGAAGTCCGACAGCCGCCCAAACTCCTTTTTCGTAATTTTCGGCTATGGCAACCGCTTGCTCGCTGTCAGCGTATCGGGAGCCGACATTAACCAGCCAAAGATTTTTATCAAGGCAATTTTTGATAATTTTCAGATAGTCGTTATCGAAAGCCTTGAAATTAAGGTGAGCGTGCGAATCAAAAAACATATTTCTTATTTACTATTGTAATTCCACGATCGTGGAATTACAATAGTAAAAGCAGAAACAAATAAAAACCTTCGTAAAAACGAAGGTTTTTGCAATTTTGTCTGGTTATTTTAAAGAGCGAAGTCAGGATGGAAGGATTTGAACCTTCATCTTCTCGGTCCCAAACCGAGTGCTTTGCCTTGGTTTTAAGCTACACCCTGGTTAATTATTGAAATAAGCCGGTTTTCACTTAACCCGATTTTGTAAAGGATACAATTCTTTGTCAATCGTTCTTTCAAAGCACGTTTCCCCGGCATTGTATTGCCAGTTTTGATTATAGCCGCCGTCTATTGGCTTGGGCGCGGTTGGCGCTTGGTTTTCGGAATCGCCGCTATCCAGGCCAAACACGGCGCAGAGCTCAAACGATTCAAAGCCCTTGACGGTATAGGCGTATGGTTTGCCGGTGAGGGGGTCGGTTGGCGTTTTGTAGCCGCTGATGCTGTTTTCCAAAGCCGAAAGATTTTCGGGCAGAACTCTTTTGTTGAACCAATAATTGACGATTTCCGATTGGATATTTTGCAAATTATTTATTCTTTGCTGGTCAAACCGCCTGACTCTTTCCCGGGCGGGAGAGCCGATAATAAAAAATCCGGTTATGACGGTAATCGCCACCAAGCCGGAAATAATCCAAACAAAACACCGGAGTTTCTTGCTGGCGGAAGGAAATTCTCTTCTTGAATCCCAAAGATAATAACCAAAAATCAAACCAGCCAGAAAAAGCGCGGCCAGAGATTTTAAAATAAAGCGGATGGTGATTTCGCCTCCCAGAAAACTCCGGATGATGCCTATCAAGTCGCCGATTATAATAAGACCCGCTATAAAGAGAGTGAAATAAATAAGCCATTTTCTTATTTTCATATTTCTTGTCTCCGGCTCTCTTTTATAATTTTTGTCCAAAAACCAGGAAATCCAGATTAAAGCGGGGAAAACGATAATGATGAAAGAAATTGAAAATCTTATTAAATCTTGGTAATGAGAAGTTTGATAATAGCCGAATTGGGGAAGTTTGTCCGGCGCCAAAATGTTTATGTATTGAAAAATAAGGGTGAGGAAATTGGCCGCGCTTGAATAAAGCATGATAATGGCGAACAGATGAAGAAAGACGTGTTTGGGAGATACTTTTGTCTGGTTTGGGTTTTCCATTTAAATTTTCCCTATTAAATCTACTCCGGGTTTAAGCGGGTCTTTTCCGGGCGTCCAGTTGGCGGGGCAGACATTGCCTTTGTGGTTGCGGACAAATTGGGCCGCTTCAAGTTTGCGCTTTGTTTCCTCAATGCTCCGACCGATGCTATTGTCGTGAATTTCAACGGTTTTGAGAACGCCGTCGGGGTCAATAATAAACGTGCCGCGCAACGCCAGGCCTTCCGTTTCAATATAAACGCCAAACAGGCGCGCGATATTGCCGGTCGGATCGGCCAGCATGGGGTATCGCACTTTGGCAATTGCGGGGGAATTGTCATGCCACGCTTTGTGCGCGAACACCGTATCGGTGCTTATACTCATTATCTCCGCGTCTAATTTTTGAAATTCCGCGTAACGCGCCGCCGCGTCTTCCAGCTCCGTCGGGCAAACGAAAGTAAAATCGGCGGGATAAAAAATGAGCGCGATCCATTTCCCGCGATAATCGGAAAGTTTTATTTTTTTAATTTCATTGTTCTGGTACGCGTCCAGTTCAAAATCGGGAACTATTGTGTTGATAGCAATCATATTCGCATTATACCACAGCCGGTTTTTATGGCTGGTCTTTTTGGGGCAGGCAAACCGCGCATGATTCACAGAGTGTTTTGCCGCTTTGAAAAACCAGAATTGCTTTACGCGGCGAAAGAATGGTCAGAAAAAATCGAAAGTCGGCTAGTTGGCGAAGCCACCACCCGATTTTCCCGTAGAAACGCAACCGGCCGATTATTACCGCCGCCCAGCCGGGCCCCGCCGGTATCGCGTAAAACGGCGCGCGGGGCTGGTAAGGCGACAATGGCTTGCCGGCCAGTTTTCTTATCATTGTTTTGGCCGCAAATTTACCGTCGCGAATCGCGGTCTGCGCCATTCCCGCGTAAAGAGTGGCGGCGGCATCTCCGATGACAAACACGTTTTCGTAATCTTTGGGCTGAAGATATTCATTGACCAAGACACGGCCTTTTTTATCAATTTCCAATCCGGCAGTTTCGCCATATAAATAGTTTGGTTTCAAGCCGGCAGCCCAAACGACGGTTTTCGTTTTTATTTCCATGTCCTTGAGATAAATTCCTTCAACGTCTTCTTTGGTCACTGCTTTGTTGAGAAAGATATCCACTCCTAAATCGCGCAGTCGTTGTTCCACTCGTTTTGACACGTCTTCCGGCAGAAGAGGCAGGATCCTTGGCGCGGCCTCAATGAGATTGATAGCGATCAGCGACGGGTCAAGGCGGTGGTTTTTCGCCAATTTTTGGCGATAGACCGCCAGTTCTCCGGCCAGCTCCGCGCCGCTCGCGCCGGCGCCAATTATAATAATACGCGCCGCGCATATTTTTTCCGCGGCATTTATTTTTTCGCAGGAAGCGAATAATTCATGCAGATGTTTTTTGAGTCGCAAGGCTTCGTTGACGGATTTAAACCCGAACGATAATTCTTGGAGGCCGGGGATGTTAAAATACGCCGTTTCGTTTCCCAGAGAAAGGACAAGGAAATCAAATGAATAACGCGAGTCGGAACCGCCAACCAATATTTTTTCTTTCAGATTTATTCGCGCGACGGCGTCTTCAATAATTTCCACGCCGGTGTCGTTAAATATCTCTTTTAGCGGAATGCGTGCCTCAAGCAACGAACGGCCGGTTGCCGCCCGATAGAGCGCGGCGGAATATTCAAAATACGGCTTGTCGCTGATTAAAACTATTTTCGCGTTCGGCAATTTTCTTTTCGCTAAATCCAAAGCCGCGCGTATTCCCCCGAATCCGCCGCCGACAATGACAATTTTTTTTGACGGTTTTAATGACTCCATCGCATTTATTGTATCAATAAAATAAAAAAATCCCAATCAAAATTAAGATTTTTAATGGCGAAGGTCGTATTTGGTCGGGCTGCCGGGAATTGAACCCGGTCTACATGCACCCCATGCATGCGTACTGCCGGTATACTACAGCCCGAAGCCCTGTTTGTTTTAGGCCTTGGATTTGGTCAGGGTTTTGATACAGCGGACGCAAGCTTTTACTCTTTTGCCGGCAAGCAGACGAGTCCATTGCAAATTAGGATATTTTTTCGTCTTTTCGGTGGGATTGTATTTCCCGCGCAGTTTTTTCCGGCTCCTTCCCATTATTGATATTTTTTCGCAAAAATAACATTTCATAATACTCTTTATATTAAAAGGTTGTTATAATAAAATCAATGCCCGATATTTCCATCAAAATTTTTCAGCTGATTGTCTTGTACTCGTCAATCGTGATCCATGAAGTTTCGCATGGAATGGCCGCTTATAAGTTAGGGGACCCGACGGCCAAATTGGCCGGTCGGTTAAGCTTTAATCCCTTAAAGCACATTGACCCGTTTGGCACGGTTATTCTGCCTTTGCTTCTGGTTTTTTCCCAAAGCCCTTTTATCATTTGCTACGCCAAACCGGTTCCTTTCAACCCCAATAATTTTCGGGATGTTAAAAAAGGAACGATCCTGACGGGATTGGCCGGACCATTGTCAAACATTGTTTTGGCGATTATTTTCGGGTTGTTGATAAGATTATTGAGTTTTTTCGGGTTGTTGTCTTTTGACCTTTTATCGCTTTTGTCTGTAATTGTTTTTTTAAACATTTTACTGGCTCTTTTTAACCTGGCTCCTTTTCCTCCTTTTGACGGTCATCATCTGGTTTTTTCTCTTTTGCCGGGGGAATTGCGCGGGCTTAAAGTTTTTTTGTCCGAGAATTCCTGGATTTTGATGCTGGTTTGGATTTTTATTATTTTTCCGTCTTTACTGGTTCCCTTAGTTTATCAGTTTTCAAGGATTATTATAGGCGGCTCGATTGGGCTTTAGGCGGGTTTTGGAAGAATGAAAACGGCTGGAGAAAATGAGATTAAATTAGCTTTAATTACCTTACAGAATGAAGGCGACCGCCAACCGCCCTTTGGCCTTCTTTATCTGGCCACTTATTTAGAGAAAAAAATTGGATTCCGAAACACCAAAATTATAGATAAAAACTTTGAAGATGTCATGGCCGGGGTTAGGGAATATAACCCGGATTTAGCGGGAATTAGCGCTATGACTATTCACTACGAAGAAGCGAGCGAACGCGCCAAGGCTATAAAGAAAATTTTTCAGATTCCCGTCATCATAGGCGGGGTCCATGTTTCTTTGTTGCCGAATTCTTTAAGAACTTGTTTTGATATTGGCGTTATCGGAGAAGGCGAAGAAACATTCAAGGAGCTCATTTCGTTATATCAAGAAAAGAAGGAATTTAATCGGGCGGATTTAAGAAAAATCAAGGGAATCGCTTTTTGGGATGAAAATGGAAAAATAGAAATAACCGCCAGAAGGGAATTTATAAAAAACCTGGATGAAATCCCCCCGCTGGATTATAAATACGCGGACAAAAGATACTTTGAGCCCAAACCGATTATTGGAGTCGGAAAACTGGCCAGACGGGGCTGGATCCTAACTTCTCGCGGCTGTCCCTTTCGTTGCCGTTTTTGCGCCACTTCCGATTTTTGGGGAAGCGGTTTAACCAGGTTTCATTCGCCTCAATACATCGTGTCGCATATTAAATATCTTAAGGAAAATTTTAAAATTCAGCATTTGTTATTTTGCGACGACCTTTTTACTCTGGATAGAAATCGTCTAAAGGAAATCGCCAGGCTTTGCGAGAAAGAGAATTTATTGGACGGCCTGACCACCACGGCCCAGGCGAGGGCCAACACCGTTGACGATGAAATGGGCGAAATTTGCCGCAAGCTCAATATCAAGATTCTTCAATTTGGCTTTGAAAGCGGTTCTAAAAAAGTTCTCCAGTGGCTAAAAGGGCCGACGGTTAGCCCGGAAATTAATTTGAGGGCCATTGAAATTTCTTCACGCCATAAAATAAAGGTTTTCGGCAGTTTGATGATGGGGGTGCCCGGAGAAACCCTTGAGGATATGAAAGAAACTTACGAGTTTATTAAAAAAGCGGTCAAAAAAGGCGCTTATCTTTTCTTGTTTGTCGCCACTCCTTATCCCGGAGGAGAATTTTGGGAGACCGCCAAAGACCGAAAAAAAGTCAACGAGGAAATGGATTTTGCCCAGCTATCTCTTTATTCTTGCCATAACCCTCTCTTATTGGATGAAAGAATAGATAAAGAAAAATTCGCGGAATTATTTTTAGAAACAAGAAAATTATTAAGATTTCAGAAATACAAGATGGTTTGGGAAATCTTATTGAATGACCCGTTGGGAATAATATTGATTATTTTCAGAAACCCTTTCTTTTGGTTTAAAAGAATATCGCTCTGGCTTGGCAAGCGTTAAAGGCGCGGGGGTTGACAATGGCTCTATGTTTTTGGTAGTTTTATTGAATATCGTTTTCAAAGATCAATGCCCACCGTCAATCAATTAATCAAAAAAGGGAGAGCGAAATCTGTCAGGAAAAAGAAAACCCCGGCCCTGGGGCGTTATTTTAATAACCTGAAAAATCGTCCGACTTTATCAATCTCGCCTTTTAAGCGGGGAGTTTGCCTGAAGGTTTTCACCACCACCCCCAAAAAACCGAATTCCGCTTTAAGAAAAGTGGCTCGGGTGCGATTGAGCAACGGCATGGAAGTGACGGCCTATATTCCCGGCGAAGGACACCAGCTTCAGGAACACTCGGTGGTTTTGGTTCGCGGCGGACGGGTTAAGGATTTGCCGGGCGTGAGATATCATATTGTCCGAGGCATTTTGGACACTACCGGCGTGGAAGGCAGAAAACAGCAACGGTCAAAATATGGGGCGAAAAAACCCAAACAATAAAGAAAATAGAATAAATTAAATTCTAAGTTATGCGCAAAAAACAAATTTATAAAAATAGAAAATTACGCCAGCCCGACATTAAATACGAAAGTCTGACCGTCGGCCGGTTTATCAATTATTTAATGATTGAAGGTAAGAAAGCTTTGGCTGAAAAAATATTTTATCAGGCCTTGGAACGCGTTCAAAAAACAACCCAGCAGGAGCCAATGAAAATTTTTGAAAAAGCCCTGGAAAACGCCAGCCCGCTTTTAGCGGTAGTTTCAAGGAGGGTCGGGGGGGCCAATTACCAGGTGCCAATGGAAGTGAGGCCGGAAAGAAAATTTTTTCTGGCCGGTCATTGGCTTATTAAAGCGGCCCGGTCGCGGAAAGGAAAAACCATGGCGGAAAATTTGGCGGAAGAAATTATCGCCGCTTCCAAAAACGAAGGCGCGGCCATCAAAAAGAAACAAGATATGCATCGAATAGCGGAAGCCAACCGAGCTTTCGCGCACTTTGCGAGATAGTTATGAAGGTATAGGGGACAGCGTATAGGGTATGGTCATAAAAGTCGTACCCTAAACACTAAACCCTATGCCCTAAATCCTATGCCAAGACAATACCCTTTAGAAAAATATCGCGATATCGGCATCATTGCTCACATTGATGCCGGCAAGACGACCGTTTCCGAACGGATTCTTTTTTACACCGGAATTTCCCACAAAATCGGCGAGGTTCACACTGGCGATACCGTTATGGACTGGATGGAGCAGGAACGGGAAAGAGGAATTACGATAACGGCGGCGGCCACCACTTGTTATTGGACGCCAACTTATTTGGGCGCGCAAGTTAGCGCGAACAACAACTCTAATAAACGCGAAAACGAATACAGAGTTAACATTATTGACACTCCCGGCCACATTGATTTTACCGTTGAAGTTCAGCGCTCGCTTAGGGTGCTTGACGGCGGGGTGGTGGTTTTTGACGGAGTGGCCGGCGTGGAGCCGCAGTCGGAAACGGTTTGGCGTCAGGCGGACAAATACAAAGTCCCGCGGATTTGTTTTGTCAATAAACTTGACCGAATGGGGGCGGATTTTGAAAAAGTGTTGCAATCTATCAGGGATCGTTTGCATCCGAAACCGGCAGTGCTCCAGTGGCCCATTGGTTTGGAAGAAAAATTTGAAGGAATTATTGATTTATTGAAACAGCAGGCTTTTTATTTTGAAGGCGAACATGGCGAGCAAATAATTCCTAAAGAAATCCCGGCTGATTTTAAAAAATTAGCCGAGGAAAAAAGAAGAAAACTGGTGGAATTAATCGCCGAAACCGACGATAATTTATTACATCGTTATTTAGAAGGACAAGAAATCGGTTTTGAGGATTTAAAAAAGGCCTTAAGACAAGCTTGCTTGAAAGGAGAATTGATTCCGGTGCTTTGCGGAAGCGCCCTGAAAAATAAAGGCGTTCAGCTTCTTTTGGACGCGGTTGTTGATTATTTGCCTTCGCCGCTTGATTTGCCGGATGTGAAAGGATTCAATCCGGAAAATCAGAAAGAAGAAATAAGAGCGCCAAAAGACGATCAGCCTTTCGCGGCCCTGGCTTTTAAAATCGCGGCCGATCCTTTTGTCGGTTCTTTGACTTATTTTCGGGTTTATTCCGGAATTTTGAAAAAAGGGAGCTATCTCCTTAACGCCAATAAAAATTCCCAGGAAAGAATCGGCCGGATTTTAAGGATGCACGCCAATCATCGGGAAGAATTAGAGGAAATTTGCGCCGGCGATCTTGGCGCTTTCGTGGGTTTAAAAAATACGACTACCGGAGACACGCTTTGCGATCCAAGCCAGCCGGTTATTTTAGAAAAGATTGTTTTCCCGGAGCCGGTAATTTCTATCCGGATTGAGCCGAAAACCAAAGCGGACCAGGAGAAAATGTCTTTGGCTTTGCATCGGCTCCAGGAGGAAGACCCGACTTTCAAAGTAGTGGGCGACCCTGATACCGGCGAGACCATTATCTGGGGAATGGGCGAGCTTCATTTGGAAATTATCGTTGACCGGATGAAACGGGAATTCGGCGTTGAAGGCAATGTCGGTCGGCCCCAGGTGGCTTACAAAGAAACGGTAGTGGGAACAGCTGAAGCCGAGGGCCGATACATTCGCCAATCCGGCGGCCGGGGCCAGTACGGTCATGTTTGGTTAAAAGTAGAACCTTTGGAGCGAGGCAAGGGTTTTGAATTTGTTAACGCTATCAGAGGAGGCACTATTCCTTCGGAATTTATTCCGGCCGTGGAAAAAGGAGTTAAGGAAGCGATGGACAAAGGAGTTTTGGCCGGTTATCCTTTCGTTGACACTCAGGTTTCTCTTTATGACGGCTCTTTTCACGAGGTTGATTCTTCGGAAGCGGCTTTTAAAATCGCCGGTTCTATCGCTTTTCAGGAGGCCGCTAAAAGAGCCAAAACAATTTTATTAGAGCCGATGATGAAAGTTCAGGTAATTACCCCGCCGGATTTTTTGGGTGAAGTAAACGGCGACCTTAACGCCCGCCGGGGCAAAATTGAGGCCTTGACGGAAAGAATTGGGATTAATGTCATTGATGTCAAAGTTCCCTTGGCGGAAATGTTTGGCTACGCCACTAATATAAGGTCAATGACCCAGGGCCGCGGCAGTTTCACGATGGAATTCAATAGTTACGAAGAAGTGCCCAATAATATTACCCAGCAGATTGCCGAGGGGAAGAAGTAGAAGGGTTGACATAAAAAAAATTTCACTATAAACTAACCTGGTCGGTTATTATTAAAAACAGAAAATTAAAAACAGAAACTAAAAAAATAATATGGCGGAAAAAACAAAATTTATTAGAACGAAACCCCACGTTAATGTCGGAACCATTGGCCACATTGACCACGGCAAAACGACTTTAACGGCGGCTATCATGCACGTTTTGCAATTAAAAGGTCTTATTCAAAAAGCGGAAACAATTGACCAGATTGACAACGCGCCCGAAGAAAAAGCCCGGGGCATTACCATTGCCATTCACCATTCGGAATACGAAACCGAAAAAAGACATTACGCTCACATTGATTGTCCGGGACACGCTGACTATATTAAAAACATGATTACCGGTTCCGCCCAGATGGACGGAGCGATTTTAGCGGTTTCAGCGGCTGACGGCCCGATGCCTCAAACCCGAGAACATATTCTTTTGGCCCGTCAGGTCGGCGTTCCGACGATGGTGGTTTTTTTGAACAAAGTTGACCAAGTAGACGACAAAGAATTGATTGATTTGGTGGAATCGGAGGTTCGGGAACTTTTGAAGAAATATGAATTTCCGGGTGATGAAATTCCGATTATTCGCGGTTCGGCTCTTAAGGCCTTGGAGGCCAAATCCATTGACGATGAATGGTGTAAGCCGATTTTGGAATTAGCCAAGGCGCTTGACGAATATATTCCCGACCCGGTCAGAGAAACAGATAAGCCTTTCCTTATGCCGATTGAAGATATTTTCAGCATTGAAGGACGGGGGACGGTTGTGACCGGCAGAATTGAACGGGGAGTGGTTAAGGTGAACGAAGAGGTTGAATTAGTTGGCTTGAAGCCGACCAGCAAGGTGACGGTAACCGGCATTGAAATGTTTAATAAAATTTTAGACGAAGGGCAGGCCGGTGAAAATGTCGGTATTTTGCTCCGCGGTTTGAAAAAAGAAGACGTGGAGCGCGGTCAGGTCATCGCTAAAATTGGCAGCGTAACGCCGCATACTGAATTTGAAGCCAGTGTTTATATTTTAAGCAAAGAGGAGGGCGGGCGGCATACGCCGTTTTTCACCGGTTACAAGCCCCAATTTTATATCCGGACTTGCGATATTACCGGCGAAGCGACCTTGCCGGCGGGAATTGAGATGGTCATGCCCGGCGATACCGTTAGCCCGATCATTAAACTTATCGCTCCGGTAGCCTTGGAAGAGAAACAGCGTTTCGCTATCCGCGAAGGAGGCAAGACGGTGGGCGCCGGCGCTATAACCAAAATAACAAAGTAAGAATTTTTTCTAAGTAGAATAAGCCTTGCCTGCCTGCCGGCAGGCAAGTTGAAAATTAAGACACATGGCAAAAAAAGTTTCCGACAAAAAAGAAGACAAGGAAAAATTGAGGTTGAAAATTAAGTCTTACGATCACAAGCTGATTGACAATTCTTGTCGGCAGATTATTGAAGTGGTTGAGCGTCAGGGAGGAGAATTGGTCGGTCCGGTTCCTTTACCTACCGAATTCCGCCGTTATACCGTTAATCGTTCAACTTTTGTCCATAAGAACGCGCGGGAACAATTTGAAATGCGCGTTCATAAACGCCTGATTGACATCGTTAACCCCAATCAGAAAATCATTGATTCCTTGACTAATCTCAATTTGCCGGCGGGGGTTGATGTTGAAATAAAAATGATGTAAAATGCGGCAAAGAAATAAAGGATTTAGCCAAAGAATAATTTAAACTGCCAAGGCTAAACCTGGGCAGTTTTGATTTGCGACAAATAATAAAATAATTTTATGGAATTAATTTCCGGTCAAAAATTGAAAATGAGCCAGATTTTTAAAGATGGGAAAGTTATCGCGGTTACCCCGGTCAAGGTTGCCGATATTTCTGTTTTTAACGAAGGCGAGCTGGTGAAAATAACCGGAGTGACAAGAGGCATCGGATTTCAGGGCGGGGTCAAACGTTGGGGTTTTCACGGCGGTCCGAAAAGCCACGGCCAGAAACATCGTTTGCGGGCGCCCGGTTCAATCGGGTCAACCGCGCCTCAACGAGTATTGAAAGGAAGAAAAATGGCTGGCCATACCGGCGCTCGCCAAAAAACCGTCAGAAATCTTAAAGTGGTTGCCTTGGATAAAGAAAACGCTATTTTAATGCTGAAAGGAGCCGTCCCGGGCTATAAAAACACTAAAATTTTAATTTCCCTTCCTTTGAAAAAGGCCCCGGAAGGAATTAAATCATAATTTATGAAGGTAGATTTATTCAATCAAAAAAACGAAAAAACCGGAACGCTGGACTTGCCAGACGCCGTTTTTGGCGTTGAATGGAATCCGGATTTGGTTCATCAGGCGTTGACGGTTCAAGTAGCCAATCGAAGGAAGGTTTTGGCCAACACCAAAGACCGGAGCGAAGTCAGCGGCGGCGGTCGGAAACCGTGGCGGCAAAAAGGCACCGGCCGGGCAAGACACGGCTCCACCCGTTCGCCTTTATGGAGAGGCGGCGGCATTACTTTCGGTCCGATTAAAGAAAGAAATTTTTCCAGAAAGATTAATAAAAAAATGAAACAATTAGCGATTTTGGGAATTATTTCAAAAAAACTCGGCGAGCAGGAAATAAAAATCATTGACACTCTTGAATTGAAAGACCGCAAAACCAAAAATTTAGCCAACTTGGCGAAAAATTTTATTTCGTCAAAAGAAAGTCTTTTATTAATTCCGGCTAAAGAAAATAAAAATATTTATTCGGCGGCCCGCAATCTGGCGAAAGTCGGCGCGTTAAGCCCGGAGTCGCTTAACGTTTACGATTTATTGAAATATCAAAAAGTTCTTTTGGATCAAGGAGCCGTTGAATCAATAGTCAAACATTACAAAATATGACCCAGTACTACAACTCCGATGGTATTCTTCTAAGACAATACGTTATCAGATAGAAAGATGAAGTTTGTTTTATTGGTAAGGTCTGGGAGTTTTAATAAAACGACAGAAGAATACATTGAGACAAAAATTATTAAACAAGATATTATGAATAATCAGAACAAAAATAATCAAGTCGCATTAAATCTAATCAACTCCAAAATGAGGAATTTTTGTCTTTCGGAGTTGTAGTGCTGGGTATGAAAATGACGATTAAAAAACCGATGATCAGCGAGAAGACGATGGAAATGGGGAAAATCCGCAAATATGTTTTTTTGGTTGACCGTCAGGCAAACGCTTATGAGGTTAAGAAAGGAATAGAATCCATCTACAAAGTTAACGTGGAATCGGTCAATGTTATAAATCAAAAAGGAAAAATCAAGAGGTCGGGTCGCGGCGTTAGTCGCCGGCCATCTTCCAAGAAAGCCATTGTGACTATCAAAAAAGGACAGACGATTGATGTTTTGCCAAAATAAAATATGCCCAGTAACTCAACTCCGATGGTATTCTTCTGTGATAATGCGTTGTAAGATAAAAAGATAAAGCTTATTTTATCGAATATATTCAAAGAACCCAACAAAACAAATAGAAGAATACTTCGAAACAAAAATCATTAAACTAAGATATATGAAAAATAAAAAACAAAACAAATCAGTCGAATCAATATCAACCAACTCCAAGACGAGAGATTTTTGTCTTTCGGAGTTGAGTTAACTGGGTATGACTACGGTTTTAATTAAAAGATTAAAAAAGGCGGCCGGCAGAAATTCCCAGGGGAGAATAACGGTTCGTCATCAAGGCGGCGGGCATAAGAAGCTTTACCGCTTGGTTGATTTTAAGCAAAATAAATTTGATATTCTCGGCCGAATTGAATCGCTGGAATACGATCCTTACCGTAGCGGCTTAATCGCTAAGGTGGTTTACGCTGACGGCGAGCGGCGTTATATTTTAGCTTCCCACGAAATGAAGGTGGGCGACGAAATTATCACTTCGGCCGATGCTCCATTAAAACCAGGAAATCGCACTTTGCTGAAACGTATTGCGGTAGGCAGCTTCGTTTATAATATTGAATTGTCGCCGGGCAAAGGCGGCCAATTGGTTCGTTCCGCGGGCTTAGCCGTTCAGGTTCTGGCCAATGAGGAGGGCTATACTCATCTGAAATTAGCTTCCGGAGAAGTTAGAAAAGTTTTAGGGAGCGGTTACGCCACTCTTGGCCAGGTTTCCTATCCGGAACACAATTTGGAAGTAATCGGAAAAGCCGGCCGTTCGCGCTGGCTGGGAATCAGGCCGACTGTTCGCGGTACGGCTATGAATCCCCGCGACCATCCCTACGGCGGCGGTGAAGGTCGTCAGCCCCGAGGCACTCGCCGACCCAAGACCAAATGGGGCAAGATTACCGGTGGCCGCAGAACCAGAAACAAAAAAAAATGGTCAAGCAAATTAATTCTTGAAAGAAGAGAATAATTATTAATATAATATGTCAAGAAGCAGTAAAAAAGGCCCATACGTTTATCAAAAGCTTTTGGAAAAAATAGCCAAGTTAAAGCCGGGCGATCCGACGGCAATTAAAACATGGGCCAGGGATTCCGAAATTTCGCCGGAAATGGTTGGTTATACTTTTGGCGTTCACAACGGCAAAAATTTTATAACGGTCAGGGTATCGGAAGAAATGGTGGGTCATCGGTTGGGCGAATTTTCGCTGACCCGGAAATTCGTTAAACATGGCGGTAAAATCCAAAAAGAATTGGAGCAGAAAAAAGAAATGGCCCAGCAAGAACAACCAAAACCGGCGGCCAAGCAGTAAATGCAAAATAGCCAAAACATGAAAACCCAAACAGCAAAATTAAGATATTTGAAAATCAGCCCGCGGAAAACCCGATTGGTGGCTGATTTGATTAAGGGTTTGCCGGTCAATGAAGCGGAGGCTCACCTTTTGATTTTACCCAATCGAGCCAGTAAACCGATTTTGAAATTATTGCGGTCGGCCGTGGCTAACGCTAAAAATAATCAAAAAATAAACACCGAACATCTTTTCATAAAAGAAATCCGGGTAGACATAGGACCGCGGCAGAAACGCTCGCGAACCAGGGCCAGGGGCTCGTCCAGCTTGATTGAAAAGAAAAGTTGCCATATTATTCTAGTTTTAGCGGAATTAGAAAAAGAAATTCCGTTAAAATTCAAATTTATTGCCAAGCCGAAAAAAATCAAAAAAGAAAAATTGACAAAAGGAAAGGCTGGAAAAGAAAAACCGGAGGGCTTGAAACCGGCGAAAGAAGAAAAAAACCAGGAAACAAAGCCCAAGAAATTGAGCGCTTTTAGACGGATTTTTAGAAGAAAAGCAATATAAAAAATTATGGCTCGAAAAATCAATCCAAATTCTTTCAGGCTGGGTCTAATCAGGAATTGGCAAAACCGTTGGTTTCTGAAGAGAAATTTAAATTACCTTTTAGAAGAGGATTATTTGGTGAGGCAAGAAATTTTAAAAAAAATTATCAAGGCCGGAATAGCCGGCATTGAAATTGAACGGACGGGAAATCTTTGTAAAATTTTCATCAAAGCCGCTCGGCCGGGATTAATTATCGGTCGGGGAGGCAAAGGCATTGAAGAACTGAAGAAAGCGATTGAAGCTGTCATAACGGTTTTTCGGCGCCGGAAAAAAATTAAGGAAATTCCGGAATTGAATCTTGATATTGAAGAATTAAAGCGAACGGAAATTTCGGCCCAAGTGGAAGCCCAAAACGTCGCTTTTGATTTGGAAAGAAGGTTGCGTTTCCGGAGAGTTTTAAAAATGCATTTGGATGCTATTATGCAGAACAAAATAGCCAGAGGAGCCAAAATACGCTTGACTGGTCGGCTGGATGGAGCGGAAATCGCCCGGAAAGAATGGTTAGCCAAAGGCCGCATGCCCTTGACCAGTCTTAGGGCTGATATTGATTACGGCGAAGCCACGGCTTTCACGACTTACGGAACTATTGGCGTCAAAACCTGGATTTATAAAGGAGAAATATTTGACGAGAAAATAAAAAGTAGAATATGAAATTCCAAATTCTATTTTCCAAATTCTAAATTTTAAAACTATGTTTGAACCAAAAAAAGTAAAACATCGAAAATGGCACAAAGGCCGTTCGCGGAAGAGATTGACGGAGACCAGAGGCACCAAATTGGCTTTTGGCAGTTTTGGGATACAGGCCTTAACGCCATATTGGATAACCAGCCGCCAGCTGGAAGCGATCCGCAAAACTATCAGCCATTCCCTGAAAAATCGCGGCCGGATTTGGATCAGGGTTTTTCCCGACAAGCCGATTACGAAAATGCCGCCGGAAGTTACCCTTGGCGGCGGAAAAGGCGAAGTTGACCATTACGTTTTTCCTGTCAAGCCCGGCCGGATTATGTTTGAGGTGGATGGCGTGGAAGCGGCCGTTGCCCAGCACGCTTTAAAGATGGGGAGTCGAAAACTGCCGTTAAGGTCAAGAATTATCAGTAAGGAGTAGCCCCGAATAGACCTGTATAAATCAGCGAATATTATTATGAAAAAAAAGAATTTTCAAGAAATTAAAAACAAGCCCGTCGCCGAGCTTCAAAAGGAATTGGTTGGATATCGGGAACGTTTTAGGGTTTTGAAATTTGACTTAGCCGCCGGCAAGGTTAAGAATATAAGAGAAATCAAAGAAGTTAAAAAGACGATTGCCCAAATTTTAACGATTATAAATAATAAAGAAAGTAGAAAGTAGGATAAATGAAATCCTGGATTCTATTTTCCAGATCCTAAAACTTATGGCTAGAAAATTAAAAGGAAAAATAATTTCCGATAAAATGACAAAAACGCGGGTGGTGGCCGTGACGAGATTGAAATTGCACCAAAAATACCGGAAATATTATAAAATAACCAAAAGATTCAAAGCCCACGACGAAAAAAACGAATACAAAACGGGAGAAGATGTCGTGATTGAAGAATGCCGGCCATTGTCAAAAGAGAAGCGATGGCGAATTATCAGTAAATTAGCCACTATCCCCAGCGATTAACAATCAATATGATTCAAGAACGAACAATATTAAATGTAGCTGATAATTCCGGAGCAAAAATCATCCGATGTTTCAGG
>Ga0156252_117_pt1 | contig 22288 bp, 14 predicted proteins | sample RifCSPlowO2_12_FD_107899 | JGI IMG/M metagenome (GOLD analysis project Ga0156252, IMG submission 107899) | Candidatus Jorgensenbacteria bacterium RIFCSPLOWO2_12_FULL_42_11
CGGAATTAAAAAATTAAAAGATAAAGGTTACGAAGTAATCGTTAATCCTTTAGATAAAGTTTTAGCCAAGAAAAAATTAATATTGGCTTTAAAAAATAAAAACTACGATGCCGTTCTTTGTCTTTTAACGGACAAAATAACCGATGAAGTAATGGCGGCGGCCGGACCTCAAACGAAAATTTTTGCCAATTACGCCGTCGGCGTTGACAACATTGACCTGAAGGCGGCTCAAAAGCGGGGGATAGTTATCTCCAATACTCCCGGCGTTTTAACCGAAACCGTGGCCGAATTCACCATCGGTTTGATTTTCGCCATTGTCAAAAGAATCGTGGAGGCCGATAAGTTTATCCGCCGGGGAAAATTCGTCGGCTGGGCGCCGATGCTTTTCCTCGGTTCCGATTTGAAAGAAAAAACCTTGGGCATAATCGGCCTGGGTCGCATTGGCGGAGAAGTGGCTCGCCGGATGCGCGACGGCTTTGACATGAATGTTATCTACCACGACGCCAAACGCAATGAAGAATTGGAAAAACTTTATCATGTTGATTACGCCGATTTGGAAACATTGCTGAAAACTTCGGATATAATTTCTATCCACGTTCCCTTGCTTCCGACCACGCGCCATTTAATCGGCGCTCAAGAACTGGCTTTGATGAAGCCAACCGCTTGCCTTATCAACACTTCCCGCGGTCCGGTTGTTGACGAAGTCGCTTTGGTGAAAGCTCTTAAAAACAAAATTATCCGGGGAGCCGCTCTTGATGTTTTTGAAAACGAACCGGCTTTGGCTCCGGGCTTAGCCAAACTGGACAACGTCGTCTTGGCTCCTCATCTGGCTTCCGCTTCTCTTGAAACCCGAAGCAAAATGGCGGAAATGGCGGCGGAAAACATTATCGCCGTTTTGGAAAACCAAACGCCCCCAAACTTGGTTACTGGCAAATAGAAATTAATAATTAAAAACTAGAGAAATCTGGCGCAGTATTCTTGAATTAGTCCGAACGCATTTTTCCGAAAAAATCCCCCCGCGAAAATTCAGAAAGGCGGCGGAGCCGCACCGCTGACAATTTCAAGTTTTTCTTTGGCGGCATTCAATTCATAATTCGCAAAGCGAATACAAATGTATTTTATGATAAATGTTGAAAAAAATCAAAAAGAAAAGCCACTTTTTGAAGAGAAGTGGCAAACTCTATGTCGCTCATTGTTCCTTGGGTCGTCGCAGGAAAATCAGCGCGGAGATGGCTACGATTCCCACCAACGCCAGAGTGATGTACTCGGGCGAGATTTGGAAACCGAAGTACTCCTTCAAGTAGTAGCAGATGAACGACCCACTGAACTTTGCTTTAGGGTCGTACTGCATACGAAGCGTGTTTTCCAATGCGACGAGCGGACAGCCCAGAAAGATCAGTTGCGAGACGACGGCACTCGTCAGCACAATTGCGTGGTATCGCTTATACCACTTGTACTTCATCGAGAGAACGATTCCCCCGAGAATCAGGGCAGTCCAAACCCAATGGAACCAGAAGACGAAGTCAGCGAGGATGCGATAGATTTCCACGGCTCACCTCCTGGTTTTGATTGTGAAATGTGCTGTTATCGAGCTACCGTAGCCCGATTTCTTACTGTTGCTAATATAGCATATATGAACTTAAAAGTCAAGCTCAACAGAAAAAGCCCTAAAATAGGGGCTTTTTCTAGGTTTCAGAATTGGATTAAAAAATTTTCTTCCCCCAAAATGCGAAATCGTGAATTCGTTTTTACCCCCAAATTGAATACCAATTAATCGCCGAGCGAAGCGAGGCGAACCTTTCAAACTTGCAATTTCCTTTGTGGTGCCCTCGGGAGGATTCGAACCTCCACTAACTGCTTCGAAGGCAGTCGTGATATCCGTTTCACTACAAGGGCAAAAACAACGTTTTAATTTTAAAATTATAAATCATTTTTAGAGATTTGACAAGATTATAAAAATTTGCCCTTATTTAATTGTTCATTTTATGCGCCTCCCGGCTTTTACCGTTTAAAAAATTAAAGCCCCAACAAAAATTGGGGCTTTTTTTATTTCAACCGAAATTATGGCCTGGCTTCTTTGACTTTTTTCTTTAACCTTTCCCAAAGAAGTCTCCGGGTCCAAAATCCTTCCAGCGTGTCATTGGGATAAACCCAGCCATTCTTTTCAATTATGACGCCCGGATTCAAAACGGCATTGCAACCAATCCGAGCTCCGTCTCCGAGAATAGCTCCGAATTTTTTAGGCTTATCTTTATTTTCGTGATATAATTCATTCAATGAAAATACCGAAAGAAGTTTTGGAATTGGCGGAAAAATTGGAAAAAGCCGGTTATCGGGCCTTTTTGGTGGGCGGTTGCGTCCGCAATCTTGTTCTGGGCGAAACCGAAAAATTGCGCATCAAGCCCAAAGATTGGGACATCGCCACCGATGCCAAGCCCGAAGAAGTGCAAAAGATTTTTCCCGAAAGTGTTTATGAAAATCAATTCGGAACGGTCGGCGTCAAGACCGAATCCGAAGAGCCGTCTTTGAAAATCATTGAAGTGACCACTTTCCGCTTGGAAGGGAAATATACCGACAAAAGACACCCGGATGAAATAAAATTCGCTAAAACCATTGAAGAAGATTTATCTCGCCGCGATTTCACCGTCAACGCGCTTGCCTTGAGCATTGCCGAAGGGATGGCGGAAAAAATCATTGACCCTTTTGGCGGTCAAAATGACTTAAAAAATAAAATTATTCGCACGGTGGGTGAGCCCGAAAAGCGTTTTAACGAAGACGCCCTGCGCTTGATGCGAGCGGTTCGTTTTGCCGCGGAATTAAATTTCAAAATTGAAGAAAAAACGGCCGTAGCTATCAAAAAAGAAGCCGGTCTTTTAGCCGTCGTCGCCAAAGAAAGAATCCGCGACGAATTGGAAAAAATAATTATGACGGAACGGGCCGCTGAAGGTATTAGGAAATTGAAAGAATTAAATCTGCTTCCTTGCGCTATTCCGGAATTGGGCGAGGGGATTGATGTCGGCCAAAACAAACATCATATTTACGAAGTTTTTGAACACAACGTTCGCGCGTTGGATTACGCCGCCAAAAATAATTATTCGCTGGCTATCCGTTTGGCGTCGTTGCTTCACGACGTGGCCAAACCGCGAACCAAAAGGGGAGACGGGCCGGACTCCACTTTCTACAATCACGAAATTGTCGGCGCCAAAATGACCGGGCAGATACTTGGCCGTCTTCATTTCTCCAAAGAAATCACGGAAAAAGTCGCCCACCTCGTTCGTTACCATCTTTTTTACTACAATGTGGGCGAAGTCACCGAAGCCGGAGTCCGCCGATTTTTGCGCCGGGTAGGTCCGGAAAACATCGCTGACTTGATAAAAGTCCGCGAAGCCGACCGCATTGGTTCGGGCGTTCCCAAAGCCGTTCCTTATAAACTTCGCCATCTTCTTTTTATGGTGGAGAAAGTAAAACAAGATCCGCTTTCGCCGAAGATGCTGGCAGTTGACGGCAAAGACGTGATGAAGATAGCCAAAATTGAACCCGGCCCAAAAATTGGCCAGATTTTGGCAGTCTTGCTTAATGAAATTTTGGAAGATCCCGAGAAAAACACGAAAGAGAGTTTGGAATTAAGAATTAAGAATTTAGCGAAATTACCAGAAAATGAATTGACAAAATTATCCAAGGGCGCGAAAGAAATGAAAGAAGAATTTGAAGGCGGGCTTGAATCGGAAATGAAAAAGAAATACTATGTTTAAACACCTTTAAGCGATATGGCCATAAAACCGATTTGCTACAAATGTAAAAAAGAATTAAAGAAATTTGGCGCTCTTTTATTCAGCCCGCCGGATAAAAAAGGCAAAGTTCAAAAATTTCACATCTGCGCAGATTGTTATAAATCAATTGCCAGGGAAATCAATCGGGGAGTAGTATACCGGTAGTACATACGCCCCGCCCCGTTAGATATATTCCGGACTGTCGTATAGTGGTAGTATGCGCGCTTCGGGTGCGCGCGGTCTGGGTTCGATTCCCAGCAGTCCGACAAGAATATCTAACGGGGTGAAGGTGCGTAGAGACCGGGTTCGATTCCCGGCTCCCCGACCAAGTTCATGAAAAAAGAAATTTTTATTACCAAAGCGTCCGGCGAAAAAGAATTATTTTCTGATTCAAAATTAAGGCATTCTTTGGAAAGGACAAAAGCGCCGTCGGGTGTCATCGGAAAAATTATTGACCGAGTCAGAAGCGAAGTGAAAAACGGCACGAAGACGGCGGAAATTTATCGTTATGCTTTATCGTTGCTTCACGAGCAAGACCGCGTTACCGCCGGCCGCTATGCCTTAAAACGAGCCGTCATGGAACTTGGGCCAAGCGGCCATCCCTTTGAAAAACTCGTGGGCGAGCTTTTGAAAACAGAGGGTTTTGCTGTTCAAGTCGGCAAAATAATCCGGGGAGCGTGCGTCTCGCACGAAATTGACGTTATCGCGGAAAAAGGCAATCGCCGCGTTATGGTTGAGTGTAAATTTCATAATCAACCGGGCACGAAGTCCGATGTTAAAGTGGCGCTCTACGTGCAGGCGCGTTTTGAAGATATTCAAAAACAATGGCAGACGCAACCCGAACCCGGCCGCGAATTCCACGAGGTTTGGCTTGTTACCAACACCAAGCTGACATCCGATGCCATTCAGTACGCCTCGTGCGCGGGCATCAAAGCGATTGGGTGGAATTATCCGCCAAACAACGGTTTGCAGAATTTAATTGAAAGCGCCGGCCTTCATCCGCTTACCTGCCTGACAACTTTAAGCAATAACCACAAACAATTGCTTTTGGATAAAGGGTTGGTGCTCTGCAAAGAAATTCTGAAAAACAAAAATCTGCTGCGAGAAATCGGCCTGAATGAATCAAAAATTAAACCAATTGAGCAAGAAATCGGTAATTTGCGCAAGCTTGTATAAATCACCGCTTGGAAGCTATATTATATTAGAAAAGGTCGAATCTCGCCTCCGTTGAAACTACGGCGGGCAAGAAAAATTAAATAAATTGTTTATGCGATATTCGTTGCGCGCGGATGTTTTTTCAAGATAGATTTAAAAACTTATATCCAAAAAGCAAACATCAAAGAGGGGCCTATGGTCTAGCGGCAAGACGCTACATTCGCATTGTAGAGACGGCAGTTCGATTCTGCCTAGGTCCACAATTTCGGATATGTCAAGGTTTCCGCCTCGCCCCTTTGGGGCTCGGCGGCCAAATTGAACGGGAAATTGAAAGAAAAAATCAATTTTTGGTTTTGTTTATAAAAGAAAATTTTCATCCAACATACGAACTTATGAAATATATAATTTACGCCCGAAAATCAACAGAAGACGAGAATCATCAAATTCTTTCCATTGAATCGCAACTTTGCGAGTTGCGAGAATTTGCCGCTAAAGAAAAACTTGAAATTGTCGGTTCGACTTTCGTCGAAACCAAAACTGCCAAAGAACCGAAAAAATATCGGCCCGAACCACATTTTGTAAAAGAAAAATTTTACAGCACATTTAATCAAAAAGGAGGAAATAAAAAATGAAACAAGCTGGAATAATAGGGTTTGGAAATATAGGAAAAAAGTTATACGAAAAACTTTTAGAAAATGGATGGAAAATAGTTTTCATTGTCACAAGCGAACATGTTTTTATTGGTAACATCGATGTTCCGAAAGACAAAAGTGAAAACTGGCTTAATTATTGTCACGATGTCGATGTTGTCTTTCTCGCCATACCGACATTTGATGATGGCAGAACGGCGTTTAACTATATTACTGCTGTCATAGAAAAAGGAATACCCGTTGTTACTTGTGAGAAAGGAGCTCTTTCCAACTATTTTGCTGGACTTAAACCAATTCTTAATCGCATTGGTTACAGCGCTACGGTTGGTGGGGGGTCGGGAATGATCCATTTTCTCCAACGCAGATTTTTCTCTGGAATTAGAGAAGTTCACGCTATCGTGAACAGTACCATGAATTACATTTGGGACGATTTAAGGATGGGTAATCCTCTTGGACATATCGTTGAGGAGGTGAAAAGACTTGGCTACGCTGAACCCGGAGAAAAAGATCCAATTAAGATTATTTTGGGCGAGGCGGGTCCTGATGTAACCAAAAAAACTTCAATTCTGTTTAATCTTTGTTTTCGTCCCAAAACCATTCTTCACGCGAAAGACATCAAAGTCGTTCTTACAGACGAGATGGTGAGGCAAGCAATTACGGAAGCAATGAGTAGAAGATTTGTCGTTTCTTTTGAAAGGGATGGAAATTTCAAGGAGAAAGACAACGACATCGTAGCTTTTACTCATCACATCGAGGGGTGGGTAATCAGCGGCGGATTCAAAAGAATAGACAATCCCTTGATTGCTCGTTTGTGTAATTCAGCTACGTGGGTTAATAACGCCGTTTTGACAGTTGAGGGCGAGGATGGTTCAGGAGGTATCTATCTCTGTGTTGGTCCTGGCGCTGGAGCTTCACCCGTAGCAACAGCAATGATTAGAGATGCAGAAGGATTATTGTAGGGCGAGACCATTTTCATTTTTCATTGCAGGAGCGGTCTTAGATTAAATTCGAAACCGCTCCTTTTTCTTTTCAGAATTTGCCGGCAAAGGTAAAATCTGATATGATTTTACTAGCGAGCAAAGCTCGCTAAAAACTTGAAATTGTCAAAAAATGCGGCGAAGCGTCAAATTTTTGGGGGCTTTTCCTCGCCGCCTGCGGCGGCGAAAATCGTCCGAGCTAACTTAAGAATAGTCCACCAAACGAAACATTGTCAGAATTTTTTGATAAATTTGTGTTAGGCTTATCTATTAAGAAATCAATAAAATGAAATCGTCTGTTTTTAAATTAATCTTTCACGGTCTATGGCTGGGACTATCCGTCGGGATGCTTGAGCTTTATATAGGACACCGGTTTATTTTGGACAAACTGTTAATCGGCAGGGATTACAATTTCGTCTACGAGTCGTTTTTCGCGCCTACGTATTACGGACTTGCCAAATCAATTATCGTAGCCATTGTCTTTTTCTTGACGTACTTAATGGCGCCTAAAAATAAAACCAACCCGATAATCGTGGGGATTTCAGGCGCCGCGATATTCGGACTGTATTATTACATCACTTTTCCCCGGGCTTCTTTTTATTCCGCCGCGCTGATAGGCATAGTTCATTTCTCGTTTATCGCCGGAATAACTTATTTTTTTAATAAAATATTCAAATTAAAATAAAATATGATTAAAAAATCTTGGTTGGTTTTAATAATTATAATAATCTTGATAACCAGCGGGATTTATTTGTTCGCCCGGAAAGAAAAAGCGGAAGCGCCGGCCGTTCCTTCGGCCAATAATTCGTCAACAAACAATCAAACTTCGGAAAATGTTCCGCGAGAGCGCGGCGTCAATATAGAAAATTTTTCTTTTAACCCGTCGGAATTAAAAATCAAAAGAGGGGAGACGGTTGCGTGGGAAAACAAGGATTTTGCCGCGCATACGATAGTTTCGGATTTCGGAAACGAATTAAGCTCGGCCGCGCTATCCAAGGGAAAAACATATTCCCACGCTTTTAACGCGGCCGGAGCGTTTGATTATCATTGCGGCGTTCATCCGTCAATGAAAGCGAAAATAATCGTGGAGTAAATCCCGTATTAGTTATCCACAATCAACCTGTAATTTTCAGATGGTTTTTGTTATACTGAATCCGTAACCAAAAGGTCGAAAATACTCAATTTACCAATATACATATGGCGCAATTAATACAAAGTTGGAGCGGTATCACCCTGGATGCCTTGAGCAATCTTTGGATTCAGGCCTTAAACGTTCTTCCGCTGGTTTTAGGAGCGTTGATAGTTTTTGTTATCGGCTTGATCGTCGCCTCGGTTTTGGAAATGGTCGTGATAAAAGTTATCCGATTGTTGAAATTGGACAATCTTTTAATGCGCTCGGGAGTGGAGGAATATCTGAAAAGAGGCGGCTTGAGAGTTGATACCGGTAAATTTTTCGGCAAAATTATTTATTGGTTTGTGGTTTTGGCCTCTGTCTTGGCGGCTTCCGACATCTTAAATTTCTACGCTTTTTCCAATTTCCTGAATTCAATTCTCGTTTACATTCCCAATATTATCGTGGCCGTCTTGATATTATTAGCGGCTTTGATTATCGCCGGTTTTTTGAAATCAATAATCAAAGTTTCCGTGGCCGGTGCCCAGCTTGAAGGAGCGGGCTTTTTAAGTTCCCTGGCCTGGTGGACAATTGTCATTTTCGGACTCTTGGCCGCTTTGATGCAATTAGGCATCGCCAGCAATCTTTTCAACATAATTCTTTCCGGCCTTGTCGCTATGATTGCCTTGGCTGGCGGAATCGCTTTCGGATTGGGAGGCAAAGATTACGCCGCTCATCTTCTGTCTAAAATGAGAGACCAGTTGGAGAATAAAAGATAATCGGCAATAGCCAAGTTGATTAGCAAAAACTAAACATACTTGCTTGACAAAGCTTTTTATTTACCCAATACTTACATCCATGCATATTCCTTACTACAAAGTGTGGCGGGGCTGGCAAAGCGCTTGAGTTGGATTTTGCTAATCACACCCCGCCAGGAAAATGGCGGGGTTTTAGTTTTAATTAATAATTTTTATCCCCAGACCGATCAAGCATTAGCGTTAAATTAAAAAATAAAATGCTTAATCGGTGTGAGGGTAAAGAAAGACAAGATTGAACCGGAAAGAAATTTGAAAATTTAATATGACTCCCGCGTGGAATTTCTTGTCCCGTAGTGAGCTTTGCTCTACTACTGGGATATTCCAACGCGGATTAGACAATTTTTTGAGGTAGAGAATTATTAAGGGTGTATGGTGGATGCCTTGACGCAAAGCGGCGATGAAGGACGTAGCGTAGCTGCGATAAGCCTCGGTGAGGTGCCTAGCAACCTTTGACCCGGGGATTTCCGAATGGGGAAACCTATTTGCGTAAAACGCAAATGGCCTTGTCTATAAATGACGAGGCAGCTTACCCGCTGAAGTGAAACATCTCAGTAAGCGGAGGAGTAGAAAAAAATCGCGAAACGATTTTTTGTGTCAGGTGTCGGGTGTCACGTGTCAGGAATTTAGAGTACAAAAGCGTTTCTTGATACATGACACTTGATACTTGACGCAGGAATTTTGCTTCGCAAAATTCCCTTAGTAGCGGCGAGCGAAACGGGAAGAGCCTAAACCAGATACTTAATTTATTAAGTGTTCGGGGTCGTAAGATAAAAATATTCTTAAGTTTCTTGTCCCGTTAGAAAAAATGCCGTTTTAAAGAAACGGATTTCTAACGGGATAAACTTGAAACTTAAGATAAGAGTTACAAATTTGCTCCGACGTAAAGTCGGAGCACCGACCCGTAAGGCGTCGGTGTTGGCTAGTCGAAACTGCTGGAAAGCAGCGCCAAAGAAAGTGAAAGCCTTGTAGACAAAAGTCGGCAAACTCTTAAATTTTTACCCCGACGTAAAAGTCGGGGCTCCGACCTCGTAAGAGCGTCGGAGTTCTTGAGTACCTCGAGGCTAGACAACCTCGAGGGAAGCAAGGAGTACTATCTCCTAAGGCTAAATACGCTTTGCGATCGATAGTGAACAAGTACCGCGAGGGAAAGGTGAAAAGCAGGCCGGTGAGGCCGTTGAAATAAAACCTGAAACCATACACTCACAAGGACCAGGAGCGATATCGCTATCGCTCAACGCTCCTAATTTAGAATGCAGAATTAAGAATGCAGAATTATAAAGCTTCGCTTTAATTAAGAATTAAGAAGGCAGAATTAAGAATTTATTGTAATTTTAATTCTGAATTCATAATTCTGAATTATTAATTAGCGAGCGAAGCGAGCTTAAAGTTCTTAATTCTAAATTTATAATTTTGAATTAGGCACGGTGAGCGGTAGCGAAGCGTGACTGGGTGCCTATTGAAGAATGAGCCAACGACTTTATTTGCGCTGCTCGTTTAAGTCCGATTAATCGGACGAAGCAAAGGGAAACCAAGTCTGAATAAGGCGAAAAATAAAGCAGCGCGATTAAGACCCGAAGCCAAGCGAGCTTATCCTGGTCAGGATGAAGGTCGATGAAAATCGACTGGAGGTCCGCACCGGTGAGCCGTTCAACACTCTCGGATGAACTGGGATAAGAAGTGAAAAGCTAATCGAGCTTGGGAATAGCTGGTTCTCTCCAAAATAGTTTTAGGACTAGCGTCGGATAATAGATTTCTGGGGGTAGAGCGCTGGATGAATTGTAAAGGGCGAAAGCCCGACAAATCAATCAAACTTCGAATACTAGAAATTGTTTTCCGGCAGTCAGACTACGGGGGCTAAGCTCCGTGGTCGAAAGGGAAACAGCCCTGACCGTCGTCTAAGGTCCCTAAATATTTGCTAAGTGTTAAAGAAAGTTTTCAACCAGAGACAAATAGGAGGTTGGCTTAGAGGTAGCCATCCTTTAAAGAGTGTGTAACAACTCACTATCCGATGGTTGGGGGCGTCTAAAATTTATCGGGGCTAAGCAAATTACCGAAGACACGGAATCGCGCGGCGAAGCCGACGCGATAATTTAGAATTACAAATTAAGAATTCAGAATTTTTAGAATTATTTATTTAATTCTTAATTCTGCATTCTAAATTCTGAATTATCACGCGACTTCGTCGCGTGATTGATAGGAGAGCATTTCCAGCGCAGCGAAGGTTGACCCGCGAGGGCAGCTGGAGCGCTGGGAAGAGAGAATGTTGGCATGAGTAATCGCAAAGACGATGAGAAATCGTCTCCCCGCAAATCCAAGGTTTCCTCCGCAACGAAAATCGACGGAGGGTTAGGCGGCCCTAAGGCAATGGCGAAAGCCGCAGCTAAAGGACAGTCGGTTAATATTCCGACCCGCCCATTAATTATCGATGGAGTAACAGAGAACATAAAATTGAGCGCCTTAATGGTTTGGCGTTATTGATTTCAAGAAATGTTCCGACCAGTAAATCTGTTGGGACTGCCTTTAATGGCGAATTTCGGAAATTGATGAAAGTTTTGATTTTTATCAATTCAATTCGGTTGAAGAGTCTCTCAAGAAAACCTTCTAAGAGTTATGTTAATGGGCCCCGTACTAAAAACCGCCACAGGTGGATGAGGCGAGTAGCCTCAGGGGAACGGGTAATTCCTCGTTAAGGAACTCGGCAAAAAAGCAGACGTAAGTTCGCGATATGTCTTTCCCTCCCCAGTTTTGGTAAAGTAATTATTATACAGATGCATTGCTTCGTGAGAGAAGATTAAAAAATCACGGCAGTGGTAAAATTGAACTTTTCAAGCGGCTAAAAAATAGCTTGCTTGATACCAAAACTGGGGAGGGACGCAGCGAAAGAATCCCTAGCGACTGTTTACCAAAAACACAGCTCCCTGCTAACTCGTAAGAGGATGTATAGGGGGTGACGCCTGACCGATGCGAGAAGGTTAACGGCGGGAGTGTTATCCGCAAGGGTAACGCCCACTGCCCGAAGCCCTCGTCAATGTCCGCAGTAACTATAACTGTGTTAAAGTAGCGCAATTCCTTTTCAGGTAAGTTCTGAAGCGCACGAATGGCGTAACGACTGGGGAACTGTCTCAATGAGGAGCCCGATGAAAATGCGATTCCCGTGAAGACGCGGGGTACTGGCAGTAAGACGAAAAGACCCCGGGAGCTTTACTGCAGCTTGATATTGATTTTAGAACTTTAATGCGTAGCGTAGTGGGCAGGCTTTGAAGTTTCGCTTTCGGGCGGAATGGAGCCGACAATGAAACACCCATCTTTCGAGTTTTAAAGTCTAATCTGAACGGCAAAAACGTTCGGAAACAGTGTCTGGTGGGCAGTTTCAATGGGGCGTTGTCCTCCTAAAAAGTAACGGAGGAGTCTATTAAGGTCGACTTAGCCCGGATGGAAATCGGGCTGGACGTGCAAAGGCACAAGTCGGCTTAACGGCAAGGCTGACAAGCCGCGCCGATGCGAAAGCAGAGCTTAGCGACCCGACGACACTTTATAGAAAGGTCGGAGATACCGGATAAAAGCTACCCCGGGGATAACAGGCTGGTGATGCCCGAGAGTCCATATCGACGGCATCGCTCGGCACCTCGATGTCGGCTCACCCTATCCTGGGGCTGAAGAAGGTCCCAAGGGTTTGGCTGTTCGCCAATTAAAAGGGTACGTGAGCTGGGTTCAAACCGTCGTGAGACAGGTTGGTCTCTATCTACTGTCAGCGTGGATACTTGAGGGAAGTCGGCTCTAGTAAATTAAATTGCTACTTTCCGAAGTAATTCGGATTGAAAATTCGACTAATAACGGTGAAATCTTAATGACTATTGTTTTCGGTCCTACATTTATGGTACAATTCACTTGAGGACCATAAAATCATTAAGATAATACCGTGGGAAGTCAATCTAAAATTAATTTTGCCTATATCGCTGGATTTCTTGATGGTGACGGAAGCTTAATGTTGCAAATAAAAAAACGCAAAGACGGCAATAAATCAAGAAAGCGCTTTATGGTTACTATCTGTTTTTATCAAGATAGTCGCCACGAAAAACCGCTTCATTGGATCCGTGATATCCTTAATATCGGTTATATCTCCAGAAGAAATGATGGAATCACCGAATTGAGAATAAACGGCTATAAACAGATTCAAAGAATACTGCAAAATTTATTGCCATTCATTAAATTCAAGAAAATTCAGGCGAAAATTCTTTTGGATTCGGCAAAATTGCTCCAAAAAAGCAAATTAGCAAAGAAGGAATTAAAAAGATTAGTTAATAATATTCTGAAAATTCAGTCAGAAAATTATGTAACTAAAAGGAAGAAAACAGAGAAAGAGTTGCTAAAAATTTTAGGATTGACCCCGTAACGACTGGATTCCGCCAGTGGGCGGATGAAGATAATATCATTTTTGATGTTATAATACGTCGACCCCCGACCGCGGTCGTGGTGAAGATATAGTCTACACTTCTAGTAATAGAAGATTATGTGACGAGAGGATCGAGCTGAACGAACCTCTGGCTTACCGGCTTTGGTACCAACTGAAACGCCGGGTAACTATGTTCGGACGGGATAAGCGTTGAAAGCATCTAAACGCGAAGCCCCTCCCAAGATTAAGTATCGCTAAATAATTTATTATTTAGGTGGCCCCCAGAAGACTACTGGGTTGATAGGCTTTAGGTGTAAGCGCCGCGAGGCGTTTAGCCGAGAAGTACTAATAAGCCACTAATTCTCTACCTCAAAAAGTTGTCTAAATTTTAAAAAAGTTTCCCCGGTGATTTAGTTTAGGGCGCCATACCCGATCCCATTCCGAACTCGGAAGTAAAAGCCCTAAACGCCGATGATAGTCCTTCGGGGCGAAAGTAGGTTTTGCCGGGGATTTTTTATTTCGTATTTTAGTTTTTCGATTTTCGTTGTAATATTCATGCATGACTCCGCGTTTAGTCAAACAACTGCTTTACGGCGCTTTTTATCTTTTAATAATAATTATTATTTTTTGGCTGGTTTATATTCTATTTTTGAAGCCGGCGCCGACTTGCTTTGACAAAATCAAAAATCAAGGCGAAACCGGAACCGACTGCGGCAAGCCTTGTTCGCCCTGCGAAATAGCCCGGCTGAAACCGTTAATGGTCAACTGGGCCGTTTCCGTTCCGGCCAGAGAAAATGAAATTTCTTTATTGGCGGAAATAACTAATTCCAATCCGAATTTCGGAGCTCAAGCATTTTCTTATCAATTTACGATCTTTGGCCCTTTTGGCGCTTTGTTGAAAACCGTTAAAGGCCAATCGTTTATTTATACCGGCGAAAAAAAATACCTTATAGAACCGCCATTAAAAATCAATCCTCAAGACGTTTCCCGAGTGGAATTATCAATAGAAAAAGAAAGCGTTGTTTGGCAATCGGAAAAAGAACTGGTTAAGCCAAAACTAAGCGCCCGTTCGGTTAGAACGAATATCGCCGACAAAAACATAACGGTCAATGGTCTTCTAAAAAACGAATATCCGCTTTTGATTTCTCAAGTGAAAATCATAACCATTCTTTATAATCGCCAAAACCGCGTTTCAAACGCTTCTTTTACGACCTTGACCGACCTTAAGGGCTTTGAAGAACGATTCTTCGGTGTTGAATTGCCGAAAGACGAAAACGTCAACCAGCTGGATTTAAACCAAGTCAAGATTTTTATTGAACCCCGTCCCTAGTGACTATATGTTTAAAAAAATAGATTGGTGGTTTATCGGCGCTTTGGTTTTTTTGACCGGAGCGAGTTTGATTTCAATTTTTTCCACCCGGCCGAATCTTTTTCGCTCCCAACTTCTTTGGTACGGCTTAAGTTTTCTGATTATCTTTTTGGCCGCTAAAATCAACTGGCGCTGGCTGACCACCCAAAACTGGTTTTTCTTTTCTTTTTATTGGTTAACGATTATTTTATTAATCATTACCCTTTTTGTCGGCCGGTCTATCCGCGGCGCTCAAAGCTGGTTAGAAATCGGGCCAGTCGGGTTTCAACCTTCGGAATTAACCAAGACAGCTTTAATTCTTCTTTTTGCCAGCTTCTTTTCGCGCCGTCATCTTGAAGTTTCAGTAATCAAAAACATAGCCGCCTCGTTTTTTTATTTTCTTTTGCCCGCGGCTTTGGTAATGCGGCAACCCGATCTGGGAACGGTTATGATTTTTTTGGGCATTTGGTTTGGTTTTCTCATCGTCAGCGGCTTAAGTTGGCGAAAAATTTTAATCGGTTTTTTAATTTTAATTTTGGCATTTTCATTTCTCTGGCTGACTTTTCTTAAGCCATATCAGAAAGAAAGAATTTCGGGATTTATTTTTCCCGAAAGAAATCCTTTGGGGGTAAATTACAACGTCATTCAATCAAAAATCGCCATCGGTTCGGCGGGCTTGTTCGGCAAAGGTTTTCAGCAGGGAACCCAAGTCCAATTGGGCTTCCTGCCCGAAGCCCAGGCCGATTTCATTTTTTCCGCTTTCGTGGAAGAATGGGGATTAGTCGGCGGCCTTGCTTTAATCGGGGCTTTTTTGCTGATTATTTTTAGAATAGCAAAAGCCGGAGTTAAATCGGAAAGTAATTGCGCTAAATTTATCTGCCTGGGGGCGATGATAGTTTTTGCTTCTCAATTTTTTTTCAATGTCGGCTCCTCTTTGGGGCTTTCGCCGGTGGTAGGAACGACTTTTCCTTTCTTCAGCTATGGCGGTTCCAGCCTCTTGACCAACGCTTTACTCATTGGTATAATTCAAAATATTGCAATTGAATCCTCATTTTAAAAATAGAGGCGATTTTATTTTATTAATTTTCGGTGTCTTGACGGCAGCGATTTTGATTTTGTTTTCTTTTTATTTTTATCGCGGTTTAAAACCGGCGGGATCGGATTTCAGTATCTCTTTGAAAATTGAAAAAGGCCAGGGATTGAAAGAAGCCGCCGCGACTCTTTCCCGAGATAAAATCATTCGTTCAATTACCGTCTTCAAGCTCTATGCCTTGTTTGCCGGTAAAGCCCAGTATTTGAAACCCGGCGCTTACCAATTAAGCGGTCAAATGAGCGCGCCGGAAATAATCAATCTTTTGATTGAAGGCCCCGACCAGGATGTTGAGATTTACATCAGAGAAGGAGCAACGGTTAAGGAGATAGATAGAATTTTAAGCGCGGCGGCAATTATTCCCAAAAATTCACTCGTTAATCTTGACTTTAAAAATAGCGAACTGACCGATACTTATCCCCAGCTGAAGGGCATTGACAGCTTGGAAGGATTGCTTTATCCTGATACTTATCGTTTCAAAATTAATTCCTCGGTCGAAGAGGCGGTTAGAAAATTTTTAAATAATTTCCAGGATAAAATTTGGCCATTGGTAAGCCAAAAAAATAATTGGTATGAGGTTTTGATTTTAGCTTCCATTTTAGAAAAAGAAGTGCCGATTTTCAAAGACCAGCAATTGGTGGCGGGAATTCTAAATAAGCGGGTAAGTTCGGGTATGCCTATTCAAACAGATGCCACTATTATTTATGCCAAATGTCAAGGTGATTTTCTTTCCTGCTCCGAACGCCAGCTAACCAAAAACGATTTAAAGATTGATTCGCCTTACAATAGCTATCGGAAACTGGGCTGGCCCCCGACCCCTATTGTCAACGTTAATCAGATGACGGTGAAGGCGGCTCTTGATCCGACATCTTCAAATTATTGGTATTATTTGTCAGCTTATCAAAGCAAAGAAACGATTTTTTCCAAAACTTTAGAGGAGCATAATAAAAATCGTCAACAATATTTGAAATAATAATCTAAGACAAAAGATGGGTTATTTAAAGAAAAACTTTTCCTCTTACCAAAGACCGTTTCTCGCCCAGCCGAACTTAATAGAAATCCAGACCCAGTCTTATGGCTGGCTTTTAACCGCCGGTCTTAAAGACCTCTTTGAAGAATTTTTCCCGATCAAAGACCGGACCGGAAAAGAACTGGAACTGTATTTTCTTGATTTTGATTTTGACGAACCCAAGTACAACGAACTCCAGGCCCAACAAAAAGAACAAAGCTACGAAACCACTCTTCGGGTTAAATTAAAATTAATCAATAACTCCGCTAAAACCGCCGAAACTCAAAAAATTTACTTCGGTGATTTCCCGATGATGACCGAACGGGGCACTTTCGTTATTAATGGCGTTGAAAGGGTGGTTGTTTCCCAGCTCGTAAGATCGCCCGGCGTTTATTTTTCAGCTGATGTCTTGCGAGGCCGAAAATTTTTCAGCGCCAAAGTGATTCCTCACCGGGGCGCTTGGTTGGAAATAGAATCCGAAGCCAATGGTTTCATCGGCGTAAAAATAGACCGAAAAAGAAAGGTGCCTATCACCAGCCTTTTAAGAATTTTTGCCGCGGCCGAAGACAAGAAAAAAATAATCACCAACGAAGAAATATTAAGAATTTTCGGCGAGGCCATTAGACCGACTCTTGAAAAAGACGCCGCCGCCAGCGAAGAAGATTCTTACGTTGAAATTTACAAAAGATTGCGTCCCGGCGATTTAGCCACGGCGGACAATGCTCGTTCCCTGATTCAACCGATGTTTACCCGCTTTGACCGCTACGACCTTTCCCCGGTCGGTCGCTTTAAAATCAATCAAAGATTAGACCTTAAAGAAAATTCCAGACAGCTCAATTCAAAAGACTTGATAGCCATTATCAAAGAAATTCTAAGGCTCAACAGTGATCCGGCGGCGGAAGCCGACGACATTGACCACCTCGGCAATCGTCGGGTAAGGGCGGTCGGCGAATTAGTCCAAAATAGATTGAGGGTTGGTTTTGCCCGGATGCGAAAAGTCATTCAAGACCGAATGTCAACTTTAGACGCCAAGGAGATAACGATACCGACTCAACTGATTAACCCTAAAATCCTGATAGCCGTTGTCAAGGAATTCTTCATGCTTTCCCAGCTTTCTCAATTCATGAACCAGGAAAATTTCTTGGCGGAATTAGAGCATAAACGATTGCTTTCGGTTTTGGGCCCCGGCGGTTTAACCCGAGAACGAGCCGGATTTGAAGTCCGCGACGTTCATCGTTCCTATTACGGACGCATCTGTCCCATTCAAACTCCCGAAGGAGCCAATATCGGGCTGGTTAACTATTTAGCCAATTACAGCCGGGCAAACGAATTTGGATTTCTGGAAACTCCCTATTATAAAGTGGAAAAAGGCGTTATCGGTTCGGAGGTGGTTTGGCTGGATGCTTTTGAAGAAGAAAAATATAATATTGCTCACGCCGCCATTGAAATTGATGAGAAAAACAGAATTGCGGATTCTACCGTCAAAGCCAGAATAAAAAGCAAACCCGGAACCTGTTTGAAAGAAGAAATTGATTTTATTGACGCCGCTCCGCATCAGGTTTTTTCCCCGGCCGCTTCCTTGATTCCTTTCATTGAACATGACGATGCCAACCGGGCGCTGATGGGTTCAAACATGCAGCGCCAAGCCGTTCCCTTAGTTAAGCCGGAGGCGCCATTGGTCGGCACCGGCGTGGAAGAAAAAGTCGCTCAAAATTCCCAGCAAGTGATTATCGCTCCGGCTGACGGCGAAATTACCGCCGTAGACGCCAATCACATTGAATTAAAAACCGGTTCCGGAATAAAAAAGTTTGGCTTGATTAAATTTAAACGTTCTAACCAATCAACTTGTATTTCCCAGTACCCCGCCGTCAAGAAAGGGCAAAAAGTCAAAAAAGGGGATTTTCTCACCAATGCTTCTTCAATAGACAAAGGCCAATTGGCCTTGGGGCAAAATCTTTTGGTGGCTTTTGTTCCTTGGGAAGGAGCTAATTTTGAAGACGCGGTTGTTCTTTCTGAAAAAGTGGTTCGCGACAGCCGTTTCAGCTCTATTCACGTTGAAGATTATTATTGTTATATCCGAGAAACAAAACTTGGCCCGGAAATCACCACGCCCGATATTTCCAATGTCTCCGAAGACAAATTAAGAAATCTTGACGAAGAGGGAATTATCAGGGTTGGAACCGAAGTTTATCCCGATGATATTTTGGTTGGTAAAATTTCCCCCAAAGGAGAATCGGAATTAACTTCCGAAGAGCGATTACTCCGAGCGATTTTCGGCGAAGAAGCCCGCGATGTTAAAGACACGTCTTTGACCATGCCCCACGGAGAACAGGGACGGATTATCGGAATAAAAATTTCTTCGCGGGAAAGAGGGGACTTGCTTGACCCCGGCGTCATCAAAAGAATCCAAATCCAGGTTGCCCAACTAAGCAATGTTCAAGCCGGTGATAAATTAACCGGTCGCCACGGCAACAAAGGGGTAATTTCTCAAATTAGGCCCATTGAAGATATGCCGTGCCTTGAAGACGGAACACCGGTTGATGTCGTTCTTAACCCATTAAGCGTCGCTTCCCGAATGAATATCGGCCAAATTCTTGAAACCCATTTGGGTTTTGCCGCTAAAAAATTAGGCTATCAGGCTATTTCGCCGATTTTTACCGGCGCTACTGAAGAACAAATCAGGGCCGAACTCAAAAAAGCCGGCTTGCCGGAATCAGGCAAAGTGAAACTTTTTGACGGCCGAACCGGCGAAGCTTTCAAAAATCCGATAACAGTGGGCTATGTTTATGTCATGAAACTTGACCATATGGTTAAAAACAAAATCCATATGCGTTCCACCGGTCCCTATTCTCTCATCACCCAGCAACCGTTGGGCGGCAAAGCTCGGCTTGGCGGCCAGCGTTTTGGCGAGATGGAAGTCTGGGCTTTGGAAGGATACGGCGCCAGCCATACCCTTCAGGAAATGCTCACTATCAAATCCGACGATGTCATGGGCCGCTCTTCCGCTTTTGAATCAATTATTAAGGGTGAAAAAATCAAGAAACCCAGCTTGCCGACTTCCTTCAATGTTTTGGTGAATGAAATCAAAAGCCTCGGCTTGGATGTTGAAATTATCAGGCCGGAAGAACGTTCATCGGCTAACGGAGAAAAAATTGAAAGAGATCTGAAAGACATTCGGGCGATTTCCATCAAATTAGCTTCGCCTGAAAAAATTATTGCCTGGTCCTCCGGGGAAGTGATTAAGGCCGAAACCATAAATTATCGCACCCAGCGACCGGAAAAAGACGGTCTCTTCTCGGAACGGATTTTTGGACCAACCAAGGACTGGGAATGTTATTGCGGCAAATATAAAAAAATCCGTTATAAAGGCGTAGTCTGCGATAAATGCGGCGTTGAAGTCACCCGTTCGCTCGTTAGACGCGAACGGATGGGCCATATTAATTTAGCCGCGCCGGTAGCTCACACTTGGTTTATGAGAAGTGTCCCTTCAAGATTAAGCTTGCTTCTTGACACGCCGTTGCCTAAATTAGAAAAAGTTATTTATTACGCCGCTTATGTCGTTACCGCTATTAACGAAAAAAGCAGGGACTTTGAATCAAAAAAGAAAGAATTGCTCGCTTTGAATATCAAGCTGGGGACAATTTTTAACGAAAACGAATACCTGGAAATAACCAAGCGCCTCGGTAAGTCAGCCATTGAAGTTAAATCCGGCGCTGGCGCCATCCGAGAAATCTTAGAAAAGATAGACCTTAAGACTTTAGCGCGTCAATCGGAAAAAGAACTGGAAGAAACAAAAGATTTTAATCGCCGGACTAGAATTTCGCGGCGCGTCAATTTAATCAAATCATTAATCAAATCCGGCATTAAGCCCGAGTGGATGATTATAACTGTTCTGCCGGTTTTGCCGCCGGACTTAAGACCGATGGTTGCTTTAGACGGAGGCCGTTTCGCCACTTCCGACCTTAACGATCTTTATCGCCGGGTCATTAACCGCAATAATCGGTTAAAAAAATTAATTGAATTAAAAGCGCCGGAAGTGATTACCGTCAACGAAAAACGGATGCTCCAGGAAGCCGTTGACGCCTTGATAGACAATACCGGCGCTATCGGCGCCCAGCAACTTTCAGCTCAACGCCGACCGTTGAAATCTTTGGCCGACATGCTCCGGGGCAAACAAGGGCGTTTTCGCCAAAATCTTTTGGGTAAAAGAGTTGATTATTCCGGCCGTTCCGTGATCGTCGTCGGTCCTGAATTAAAACTGGACGAATGCGGTCTGCCCAAAAAAATGGCTTTAGAACTTTTCCGGCCATTTGTCATTCATAAAGTTATTGAACGCAATTTGGCTCATAATATCAAAAATGCCAATCGCTTTATTGACCAGGGTTCTGAAGAAGTTTGGGCGATTTTGGAAGAAGTTATCGCCGGTAAAAAGGTGCTTCTTAATCGCGCCCCCACCCTTCACCGTTTAAGCGTCCAGGCCTTTAGACCGATTCTCATAGAAGGTCTGGCTATCAGAATTCCACCGTTAGTCTGCGCCGCTTTCAACGCTGATTTTGACGGCGACCAAATGGCGGTTCATTTGCCGCTTTCCGACGAAGCCCAATACGAAGCCGAAACAATCATGCTTTCCACCAACAATCTGCTAAGACCGGCTTCGGGCCACCCCATCGTCACCCCAACCCAGGATATTGTTTTAGGATGCTACTGTCTTACTAAAATCCAACCGGGCGCCAAAGGGAGCGGCTTGATTTTGTCCAGTTTCGCCGAGGCCACTTTAGCCCACGAGCAAGGCCTGCTTGACCTTAACGCGCTTATCAAAATAGTTCCTTCAAAAAGAAGCAAGAAATGCGTAGAAACCACCTATGGCCGATTAATCTTCAACAATCAGCTGCCGAAAAATTTTGACTTCGTTAACGAGAAGCTCAATAAAAGCGCGCTCTCAAAAATCATTGCTTCAATTATAGAAAAATTTGGCGTCAATCAAGCCAGTATTTGTCTGGATAATATTAAAAATATCGGTTTTGAATACGCCACTATTTCCGGAATCACCTGGGGAATGGACGACTTGATGGTCCCCAAAGAAAAACCTCAAATTATTAAAGAAGCCCAAAAAGAAGCGGTCACGGTCAGTGAAGAATTCCGCCAAGGATTATTAACCAACGAGGAAAGAGAAAATCGCATTATCAGCATCTGGGACAAGGCCGGAAAACAAATTGAAAATATCATTCCGAAAACTTTTCACCCTGATAATCCGGTCTTTATGATTATTGATTCCCGAGCTCGGGGCAGCTGGTCGGCGGCCACCCAAATGATGGGCATGAAAGGGCTGGTTCAAAATCCCCAAGGCAACATTATTGAATTGCCGGTTCAGTCGTCTTACAAAGGAGGTTTTGATGTCTTGGAATACTTTATTTCCATTCACGGAGCTCGCAAGGGACAAGCCGACACCGCCTTGAGGACGGCGGAGGCCGGTTATCTGACTCGCCGCTTGATTGATGTGGCTCAAGATGTGATTATTCGGGAAGAAGACTGTCAAACCCAAGAGGGAATTGAAATTTTAAGAAAAGAAGGAGAGGAATACGGTTATCCTTTCGCGGAGCGGCTTTATTCCCGAACAGCTCTTGAAAACATAAAAGTCAAAAACAAAATTATCGTCAAAGCCGGAGAAATTATAAACAGGGAAACCGCCGAAATTATTGACAAGGCAAAAGCGGAATCAGTAAAAGTCCGTTCACCGATAACCTGCAAAACCCTTTACGGAGTCTGCTCCAAATGCTATGGGCTTGATTTGGGCAATAACCAACCGATAAAATTAGGCGAAAGCGTCGGCATTATCGCCGCTCAATCAATCGGCGAGCCCGGAACCCAGCTCACTTTAAGAACTTTTCATTCTGGCGGAATAGCGGGCGTTGACATCACTCACGGCTTGCCGCGGGTGGAAGAAATTTTTGAAGCTCGGCCGCCCCG
>Ga0156252_119_pt2 | contig 21129 bp, 24 predicted proteins | sample RifCSPlowO2_12_FD_107899 | JGI IMG/M metagenome (GOLD analysis project Ga0156252, IMG submission 107899) | Candidatus Jorgensenbacteria bacterium RIFCSPLOWO2_12_FULL_42_11
ACTGGCCCAAATTGACAAGCAGGGCTTGAAACCAAACATTAAAGGCAGATTAAACGCCGAAGACGAATACAACAAAGAAGAGCTTAATGATTTTGTTTTATGGAAGGCCTGGAAGCCGAGCGACGGCCGGGTTTTTTGGCAGACTGATTTGGGCAAAGGCCGGCCGGGCTGGCACCTGGAGTGTTCGGCGATGTCAATGAAATACCTGGGCTCCCATTTTGATATTCACAGCGGCGGCGTTGATTTGATTTTCCCCCACCACACCAATGAAATCGCCCAATCGGAAGCGGTAGTCGGCCAAAAATTCGTCAATTACTGGCTTCACAACGCCCACCTAATCGTAGAGGGACAAAAAATGTCAAAGTCGTTCGGCAATTTCTACACTTTAAAAAACATCAAAGAAAGAAAACTGAATCCTCTGTTGTTGAGATTGATTTTGCTAAAAACCCATTACCGCCAAACCCTGGATTTTTCTTTTGCTAATTTTGAGGAAGCGAAAGCCATCGCTTTGAAATTTCTAAATTTTCTGATTGAATTGGATTTTGTCCAAAATAAAGAAAAAAATAATGTCAAAATAGAATCATTAATCGCGGCTTGCCGGAAGAAATTTGAAGCGGCGCTTGATGACGACTTGAATATCAGCTTGGCGATGACCGCGCTGTTTGATTTTTTAAACGAAATCAATAATCGGATGAAGTCGCTTAATGTCAACCAAATAAAAAAAATCAAACAATTTATTTTTGAAATTGATTCGGTTTTGGGCTTTATGGAACCAATTTATCGGCAATATCAAGGAAAAATGAATAAATTGCTTGAAAATAAAGCCGTTAAATCTTTGTTGGCGGGAAGAACCGAATCAAGAAAAAATAAGGATTATCAAACCGCCGATAAAATCAGGCAAAAATTGGCTAAAAAGGGAATAGTTATAAACGACACCGAAAAAGGATATAACGCCCGACTAACGGATATTCTATAAAGAAAAAGACTTGTCAAATTCCCGCATTTGCTCTAAGAATTGCCGGTTAAGACTGTTAATAGCCCAGGTTTTGGCGTTCAAGTCGGAAAGATTATTTTCAGCGGCTTTCCGATATTCTATTTTGGAAGTGGCGATGGCTTTGTAAAGATTGCTTAAAAACTGGTCAAGAATCGGATTATATTCAACGATAAAAGTCGTGGTTAGAGATATTTCCAGAGCGATGGCTTTTATGGCTATTTCCCGGCTTTTGGAAAGGGTGATTTTATTCAAAGATTCAGCCATATCTTGCATTTCGCCGGTCAATTTCAACGCCTGGTCTAACGCCTCTCTGTTTTTGCCCTTGGCTTCTTCAATCATGGCCATGGCTTTAAGGACGTCGCCGTTTATATCCAAAGCGTTAATTTCTTTGATTCTTTGATTCGTGTCCGCGGTCAATTCAACAATTTTTTGGCTGATTTCCGCTCCTTTTTGGCGGGCTGTCAAAAATTCGGCTGGCAGGCGAACCGGTCTGTCCGCAAAAAATAAAATCCCGAAGCCAAAAACCGTCAACAAAATCAAAACGATAATCAATTTAATTCCCTTGGGTATTTTCCTAAAAATTTCTTTATTCATTTGACTTTTGACTTCAATAGTTTAATTTCTATTTATAGATTAATTGTATTATAGATTATATCCTATGTTCGTGTCATAATAAATATAGTCAAGAAAGCGGGATTAGTTGATCGGCTCAACATCACTCTTCCAAGGTGAAAAGACGGGTTCGACTCCCGTATCCCGCTCCGGGGTAACTTATGCCCAGCTCTATCGTTTTAAACTATGAACGGGGAAGAATATTTAGTCAAAAAAGCCATAAACCGAGATTCGGAAGCGTTTGGGTCGCTTTACGACCATTATCTTCCGGCGATTTACCGTTTTATTCTATTGAAAACCGGAAATAAAGTCACGACCGAGGATCTGGCCCATCAAGTCTTTTTGAGCGCTTGGCAAAATATTGAAAATTACCAAGCCAAAGGATTTCCTTTCTCAAGCTGGCTTTACCGCATTGCCAACAATGCCGTGATAGATTATTACCGAACCGACAAAAAACATCTTAGTTTGGACAATATTGAAGAAGCGGCGGCCGGCAATAACCTGGAAGAAAAAATAGACCAGAGATTTGAGCTGAATTTGGTAAGAACGGCCATCAAGGAACTGCCGGACGAGCAACAGACGATTATTATCATGAAATTCGTGGAAGACCTGACCAATAAAGAAATCGCGGCGGCTCTCGGCAAAAGCGAAGGAGCCGTCAAAACCGCCCAGCATCGATCCATTCAAAATATCAAAAAAATCGTCAATGGAAAATATAATCAAAAAATTAAAGAAGCTTAAGGATATTCAGCCGGACGCGGAATACGGCCAGCGTTCCAAGCTGGTTATTTTGGCCGCGCCCGTTTTTCCTAAGGCAAAACCGGTTTTCCAAATAGCTGAAAACATTCTTGAAATTCTGAAAAAGATCGGGCAAATCCAGCCGGACGCGGAATACGGCCGACTATCAAAATTGGCTATTTTGAATGCTTCGGTTGCGCCCCAAAAACGACCATTCTTCAATTGGCAATTGGCTTTTACGATGGCGGAGCTGCTTTTGATTTTGATTTCCGGCGCTTTAATTAATGATTCAAGACCAACCGCTCCCAATCTTAATGCCCAGGCGTTGAAAACGGAATTCCAAAATTTGAGCATTAACATCCAGTTGGCCAAAATTGAATATTCTCAAAACGTTGACGAAGCGGTTTCCCTGGCCCTTAAAGAAATAACCGATAAACAAACCGACCATCTTAATCCGATTATTTTGGAATCGGAACAAAACAAATTAAATTCCGAATCCTCAAACAGCAAAGACATAGATAATCTTTTAAACCAGCTTTTGTTGTAAAGTTGTGAAAAAAATCTTTAAATATCTCGCCCTGATTTCAACCGCCAGCTTGATGACGGCAAGTTTCGCTTTGGCCGACCAACAACAAGCCAGCCTTCAGAGCTCTTTTGACAAAATAAAAGAAAGCGTCCAGGAAGTTAAAGAGGGCACCAAGGATTTAATCACCGCCAAGGAACAGGAAAATTTAAGTCCGGAAGAAAAAGAGAAAGAAGAACTTAATCTCCGCTTGCAGGTTTTTGACAAAATCATCAATCTTTCAATCCAGGAAACCGAGGATACCATCAGCCAGCTTAAAACACTAAATAATCTCAATGAAAAAACCTTATCTCTGCAAGAACGATTAATAAAAGAATTTGAAGGATTTCTGGGATTTTATGACGAACAAAAAAAGGGCCTGGAAAAACCCGAAGAGATTTCTTTGTTAAAAATAAAAGAAACAGCGCAATCTTTTAAAGATTGGCGAGAAGCGATTTATCTGCCTGAATTAAAAATGACCGCGAACTTTCTTCTGATTAACCGGCAAAAAATCACCATAGAAATGACTGAAAATAGATTCAAAAAAATTGCCCTGGATGTCAAAAAGCTCAAGAAAATCAATTTCAAAGGCGTTGAAGAACTGGGTAAATACCTTGACTTGGCGGCTAATTCCCTAAAAGAAGCCAAGGGTTTCCGGCAGAAGGCCGAAGACGATTTCTGGTTGATTATGGCGACCTCAACCGGCGCGACAACGGCTTCAATTGCCGCAAGCTCAACGTTTATCGGTAATTTAACTATTAATATTGCCACGTCCACCGAAGAAATAACCGCTCCGATTGAAAATGCCAGTTCAACCGGCGTCAGCGCTCCTCCGATTTCCACCGAAAACCAATTTTTGTCAATTAAAAGCCTGATAGGCGAATCTTTAAATAAAATTAAAGAGGCTTATCAGATTTTTATTGAAATGAGCAACTTCGTCAAGAAGCTGCTTATTTAGAGTAATGAGTAACTTTGTGAGGAAGTTGCTCAAACGTAAAACTAAAAGCCCTCCGATATTAATCGGAGGGCTTTTAGGTATCTTTAGAATATCTTATTTAACAGCTTCTTTAAAAACCTTGCCTGCTTTAAACTTTGGCTTAATTGACGCCGCGATCTGAATTTTTTCCTGGGTCTTGGGGTTGATCCCCATTCGAGCCGCCCGTTTGACTACCCGAAAAGCGCCAAATCCAGTGATATTCACTTCCTCGCCTTTAGCTAAAGTTTTAACGATAGTATCAAAAAGCGCGTCTACCACTTCCTGGGATTGTTTCTTGGTCTCTAGGCCAGCCGCATTCATTACTGCTTCCACCAAACCGTCTTTTTTCATAGAAAAAATAAGAAAATGCTTTTTAGTAATGCTTCTCGACCTTTGGCCTCAAAAGCATAGCATAATATTAACAAAATACAATAATTAACGAGCGTACCCGGTAGTACAACTCCGATGGTATTCTTCGGTGATTAATTTTGCCAAACCAAAAGATGAAGTATATTGCCTTGGGTATGTCTGGATAAATAAACAAAGTAAACAGAAGAATACACCGGGACAAAAATCAAACAAGACATTATGGAAAATCAAAACAAAAAGAATCAGCCTTAAACCTAATCAACTCCAAGATGAGAGATTTTTGTCTTTCGGAGTTGTACTACCGGGCGTATTCCACTGCCCTAATTTCCCTGATGACATTTACTTTGATTTCGCCGGGATATTTCAATTCCGATTGAATTTTGGCGGCGATATCCCGGGCTAGACGCAAAGCCCCGAAATCGTCAATTTTTTCCGGGATTACAAAAATTCTGATTTCCCGACCGCCGGAAACCGCGTAGGCCACTTTAACGCCCTCAAACCCTAAAACTAATTTTTCCAAATCTTCCAAACGCCGTAAATAATTTTCCAAAGTATCGCGCCGAGCGCCGGGACGAGCCGTGGAAAGAATATCGGCGGCCGCCACGATAAAAGACTCTGGTGTCGCGAAAGGAAAATCCTCATGATGCGATTCCATCGCCCTAATCACTTCTTCGTTGATATTGTATTTTTTAAGAATTTTCCTGCCCAATTCCACGTGATTGCCTTCAATCTCGTGATCAATGGCCTTGCCAATGTCATGAAGCAAGGCGCCTTTCTTGGCGACTTCCACATTAACGCCCAGTTCCAAAGCCATCATCCCCGCCAGATGAGCCATTTCAATTGAATGAACCAAAACATTCTGACCGTAGCTGGTCCGATAATTAAGTTTTCCCAAAAGGAAAGTAATTTCTTTGGGCAGGTCAAGAACACTTACTTCGTAAGCCGCGGCTTCCCCGATTTCCTTGATGCGTTGATCAAGCTCCTGCTTGGCTTCTTCAACTTTTTCTTCAATTTTAACCGGCTGAATCCGGCCGTCGCGAATCAGTTTCTCAAGAGCCATTTTGGCTATTTCGCGCCGCAACGGGTCAAAAGAAGAGATAGTAATACTCTCGGGCGTTTCATCAACAATCACCTCCACTCCCGTTAAACGCTCCAAGGCTCTGATATTTCTTCCTTCCCGGCCGATAATTTTGCCCTTAAGCTCCTCGTTGGGAAGCGTTACGGCGCTGGTTGTCAGATCGGCGACATGGGAACGGCTGTAACGCTGGAGAGCGGTCGTGATTACTTCCAAGGCCTTTTTTTCCATAACGTCCCTTTTTTCTTTTTCAAATTTCTGCAATAAACCGGCCAATTCGTCACGGTGAAAATTTTCCAAGTTTCCCAGAAGTTGTTCTTTGGCTTGCTGATGAGTCAAGCCGGAAATTTTTTCCAGTTTTTCAACGGTTTTTAATTCCAGATCGTCAATTTTCGCTTTCGCTTCTTTCAATTCTTCCAGTCCTTTCCCGATATTTTTTTCGCGTCCGTCAATATCCAAACTGCGTTTGTCAAGAAAATCTTCCTTATTAAGCAATCTTTCTTCCAAGCGTTCCAGCTGAACCTTGCGGCTCCGCTCTTCCCGCTGAACTTCCTCCAGGAGACTGGCCGCTTTGTCTTTAGCGACTAAAATTAATTCTTCGGCTTGAGTTTTGGCGGCTTTGAGCTGTTCCCGAATTTTGGCTTCAGTTGAATTGAGCTGGCGAAGAGCCAGAAACCGTCTGACGAGGTAGCCCAAAATCAACCCCACCGCCACCAAACTTCCCGCTAAAAAGGGGGTTAAGGTCATAAATGTAATTGTTGATTAAGATATTCATTAAAAAATAAAAAGTTTCGACTTTTGAAGATTATAAAGTAAAATGAGATTAAATGCAATTAGTTAATAAAAAAATTCATTTCGTCGGAATCAAGGGGATCGGGCTATCAACCGTCGCTCAATTTTGCTTTCGGGCAGGGGCTAAAGTAACCGGTTCGGATAATCAGGAAAATTTCCCGGCTGATTCCGTTCTTAACCGCTTAAAAATACCCTGCCATTCATTTTCTTCCAAAAATATCACTTCCCAGCTTGACTTAGTCGTTTATTCTTCGGCTTATAACCAAAATCACCCGGAAATCAAAAAAGCCGTTCGGCTCAAAATTCCTCTCAAAAGCTATGGCGAAATTTTGGCGGAAATTTTTAATCAAGGAAAGCATAAAATTGTAGTCGCCGGCTCCCATGGGAAAACAACCACCACCGCCTTACTGGGCCATCTTTTGGACAAAGTTGGTTGTCAGCCAACGGTTTTTGTCGGCGGCCTAAGCAATAATTGGCAAAACAACTTCAAAAAAGGAAAAAATGAATGGCTGGTCGCCGAGGGCGATGAATACCAAAAAAAATTTCTTTTTTTAAAACCCGATTATCTTTTAATCACCAATATTGATTTTGACCACCCCGATTGTTTTAAAGATAAGAAAGAATACCGGCAAGCTTTTGAGGCATTAAAAAAACAAACCAAGAAAAAGATTTTCAGCGGTCAAAAAATTTCTCCGGTCTTCAAAAAATTTTTAGAAACAATGGATTTCCCTCTTTTGGGCGAGAAAAATAAAGAAAACGCCTACCTGGTTTATCGGCTGGCCAAAGAATTAAAAATCCCGGATAAAAAAATCAAAACCGCTTTTGAAACCTTCAAGGGCGTGAAAAGGAGAATGGAATTCTATCTAAACCATAAACTCTCTGTCCCAAGCTCTATTATCGTTGACGACTACGCCCACCACCCGGAAGAAATCAAGGCCACCTTATCAGCTTTAAAGGAAAAATATCCCGATTATAAACTTTTGGCTATTTTCCAGCCCCATACTTTTTCCCGAACCAAATCTTTGATGGCGGATTTTGGAAAATGTTTCCAAAAAGCCGATTTTGTTTATCTTTTGCCCACTTTCGCCTCGGCCCGGGAATCGGGTAGTAGAAACTCGACTTTGCTTCGCAATAAATCCCTGACCAATGGTCAGGGCGGTCGAGTTTTCACTACCCGAGAACAAAAACCGAAAGAAAATATGGACAAACTTCTTTTAAAAGAAGTGAAAAAACACCATCCCAAAGCAAAATTTCTGCCTTCTTTTAAAAATTTCAAATTAATGACGTCCGACGTCATTAATTTGAAATTGATTATTCTGACCTTAGGCGCCGGCGATGTTTATAAATTGGCGGAGGGGTTGGCTAAAAAAACACCCGGCAATTTATCCTAATTCTCCTATTTTCCCAGTCAAAATTTAAACGTAACCTAGAAAATATCTTTTGGCTTGAACAATTTTCTAATTCCCAAACCGCTGATCGGCAAAGCGTTTTTGTCAACAATCTTTAAGCCGTTATAATCTTTTGGATTGTGGGAAGCGGTAATCATTAGGCCGCCGCCGGCTTTTAGTTTTTTTACCAAAAAATAAAACATCGGTGTCGTGGCCAAACCAACTTTAATAGCTTTTAGCTTTGAGTTTTGAGCTTTTAGTTGACCGAGAACTGCCTTATACAAACTCGGCGAACTTGGACGGATGTCGTGGGCGACCACTATTTTTAATTTTGAACTTGGGATTTGTCCGCCTGCGGCGGATCCACCTCTGGCGGAGAATTTGGGATCAAAATACAATGCTAAACGACGGGCAATCTCCGAAATAATTTTTTCGTTAATTTCGGACGGATATTTCCCCCTAATATCATTAGCCTTAAAAATTTCGGGTTTGATTTTTTCCGCGGTTGTCATCTTGATAATTCTAAATTAGAATTAATTAAATGGCAAAAGAAAAAAGATTAAAGGCGAAAGAAAAAAATCCAGCGCTTCATCCCGAAGCCAAAAAAAGCGTTTTCGCGATAATTTTTATCGGCCTGACGGTGTTTTTGCTTTTGGCCAGTTTTAAACAAGCCGGACCGGCCGGTAATTTTATTTACCGGACATTAAACCGTCTTTTGGGCTGGGGCTATTATCTTTTGCCAACGATTTTACTGATAGCGGCGCTGGCCATTTTAACTTCAAAACAAAAAAAGATATTCGGCATTACTTTATTGGGGGCCGTCTTGTTCGTCATTTCCGGCCTGGGCATTATTGATTTATTAGTCCATGGCGCCGGTGGCTTAATAGGAGAATTTGTCGGCGCCCTGGAAATGCCTTTCGGCCGTCCCGCCAGCCTGGTTATTGCCGTTACCCTGTTGATTTCTTCGGTCATCATTACCTTGAATATCCCCTTGAGAATCCCCCAACGAATCAAAGAAGAGAAAGCGAAAGAAAAAGAATGGGAAGAAGTTGAAATAGAAGAAACGCCGACCGAAGAAAATCGCGTCATGATAACCAAGCCCCAGGAGACCCCTCCGACTAAAAAAGAAAAAGAAGAAAAAAGGGAACAAGCGGAAGAAATCATTATTCCCAAAAAGATTTTAACCTTTAAAAATTACATAGTTCCGCCGCTTGACCTGCTTAAATCTTTCAGCGAAAAACCCACCATCGGCGACCTTCGGGCTAATGCCAATATTATTAAAAGAACATTGGAGGGATTCGGCATCCCGGTAGAAATGGGCGAAATTACCGTTGGCCCGGCCGTTACCCGTTACACCCTCAAACCGGCTGAAGGAGTAAAGCTTTCCAAAATTACGGCCTTGAATCAAGATTTGGCCATGACTTTGGCAAGCCACCCCATTAGAATTGAAGCGCCAATCCCCGGCAAATCCCTGGTGGGCATTGAAGTGCCCAATAAAGCGGCCGCCTTGGTGAGATTGGGCAGTTTAGTCGCTTCCCCGGAATTTCAAAATTCAGGTTCTCTGGGTTTTGTTTTGGGCCGAGACATTGACGGGAAACCAATCTTTGCCGATATCGACAGAATGCCCCATCTTCTTATTGCCGGCGCCACGGGCTCGGGGAAAAGCGTTATTATTCATTCTCTTTTGATTTCGCTTCTTTATAAAAATTCCCCCGCCACTCTTAAGCTTATCCTGATTGACCCGAAAAGAGTGGAGCTTTCAAGCTATGAAGGCATTCCTCACCTTATCGCTCCGGTCATCACCGAAAATAAATTAGCTATCAATGTCTTCCGCTGGGCGATTCAAGAAATGGATAAACGTTACAAAATACTGCTTGAAGCCGGCAATCGCGATATTCAGAGCTATAATGCCAAAGCCGAGGAGCCGTTGCCTTACATCTTAATCGTCATTGACGAGTTAGCCGATTTGATGGCGGCTTACGGACGGGAAGTGGAAGGGTTGATTATCCGTTTGGCTCAAATGGCCCGGGCGACCGGCCTTCATCTGGTGGTTTCCACCCAAAGGCCGTCAGTGGAAGTCGTCACCGGCTTGATTAAAGCCAACATCACCTCCCGCATCGCTTTGCAGGTAGCCAGCCAGATAGATTCCCGAACCATTCTTGACACGGCCGGAGCGGAAAAATTGTTGGGCCGGGGCGACCTGCTTTTTGTTTCGTCGGAATTTTCCAAACCGAAAAGAATCCAAAGTTGTTATGTTTCCGAAGAAGAAATAAAAAAAGTGACGAGCTTCACAAGAACCAACAACGAACCGGAAATAACCGAGGAAGAGCAAGAGAACGAATCGCCGTTATTAAACGACAACCAGAACCAGAACCAGAACCAGAATCAAAATCAGAAGTCGGCTTTTAATATTTTCAACCAGCCGTCGGAAGATGACGGAGACGAACTGTTTAATGAAGCGCTGGAAGTGGTGCAAGCGGCCAAAAAGGCCTCGGCTTCGCTGCTCCAGCGTCGCTTGAAAATCGGCTATGCCCGGGCGGCCCGGCTCTTGGATATTATGGAAAACAAAGGAATAATCGGGCCGGGCGAAGGAGCCAAGCCCAGAGAAGTTTACTTTGATGAAGCCAGCGGATTAGTTGAAGAATCAGAGCCAAATAGCGAACAGCTTTAAATTACGAGAATAAAGGCCGCAAACAGCCGGCAAAACCCCAACCGCCAAAATTTTACAAAAAAAATCAGGCGGATATAATTAAGACATGCTGGCTGAAATCCTGAAAGATAAAAACATCACCATAACCAAGCTCTCGGAATTAACCGGAATCTCGGAAAGATTTTTGGAATCGCTGGTTGAAGAAAAATACGAAAAATTGCCGCCATCGCCTTATGTCCGAAATTATTTTTTTAAGATTGCCGACGTTTTGGGGCTTGACGGACAGAAACTCTGGCAGGAACATCAAAAAAACGCCCAGCTCAAAAAATCCGGCCTGAATGACCGGCTGCCCCTTAATCGTTACCGCCCCAAACCTTTAAACAAAACTATTGTTTTTTTATCTATGGTTGTCGTTTTGCTTACCGGCTATTTTATTTTCCGATACGATTTTTTCCTGGGGAAACCCGCCTTGTCGCTGACGGGACAATTAATGAACTCAAGCGATTTGGTTATCGCCGAACCAATTATTAAAATTGAAGGCCAAGTGAAATCGGGAGACCAATTAACCATTAACAATGAAAAAGTTTACGTTGACGAAGCCGGTTATTTCCAAAAAGATTTTTCTCTCCAAACCGGATTGAATATAATCCAATTCCGAATAAAAAGATTTCTCGGTCGGGAAACAACAATTACTAAACAGGTTTTATATTTACCCAACAATGGACAAGGCCAACCAAGATAAAGATTTTTCCGATTTAATAGAAAATCTCAAGGATAAATTCGGGGAAGGAGCGATAATGCTTTTGGGGGATCAAAAAATCGCCAAAACTGAAACCATACCCTCCGGCGCTTTTTCGTTAGACCTGGCTCTGGGAGCTGGCGGTTTGCCGCGCGGCCGGACCGTGGAAATTTATGGCCCGGAAATGTCGGGCAAAAGCACGCTCACCCTCCACGCCATCGCCGAACTGCAAAAAAAAGGCGGCAAAGCGGCTTACATTGACGCCGAACACGCTTTTGACATTGATTACGCCAAAAAATTAGGGGTCAAAACCGACGACCTTTTGCTTTCCCAGCCGGACTGCGGCGAAGACGCTTTAAACATCCTGGAAAGCCTGGTCAGGTCGGGAATGATTGATTTGGTCGTGGTGGATTCGGTGGCGGCTTTAACGCCGCGAGCGGAAATTGAAGGCGAAATGGGCGACCAATTTATGGGCCTGCAAGCCCGGATGATGGGCCAGGCCATGAGAAAACTAACCGCCATCGCTTCCAAATCAAAAACCGTCATTATTTTCATCAACCAAATCCGGATGAAAATCGGCATTATGTTCGGCAATCCGGAAACGACCCCGGGCGGCCGGGCTTTAAAATTTTTCTCTTCTATTCGGATTGACATCAGGGCAAGAGCCAAGCTCAAAAAAGGCGAAGAAATAGTCGGCCAGATGGTTGAAGCCAAAGTGGTCAAAAATAAAGTGGCGCCGCCTTTTAAAACCGCCGAGTTTGAAATCATTTACGGCCAGGGAATTTCTCCCGAAGCCGATGTTCTAAATACCGCCCTGAAATACAACACTGTCGTTAAATCCGGCAATACTTACAGCTTCGGGAAAGAAAAGCTGGGCGTGGGCTTGGAAGCGACTAAAGCGAAGCTAAAAGAAGATAAAAAACTCTTGGAAGAAATAAAAAAACAAACTTTCGCCGCCGCTCAAACACCGGCTAAAGCGTAAACTCCAACAGAGATTTAATTTACCTGGCACATCTTGGCGGTTACGTAAGGGTTGGTTATCGTCGCCGCTACCCCTGAACCCGTTGAACCTGAATCAAAAGTTACAGAATAAGTTGGCACATTCCCATCTCCTTCTCCATTCGTAGGCCATTGTTGCGCACCGCTTCCTGCACCTGAATATACCGTTACAGGATGAGTATGACTGGGTAAATTTGCTGTGGCTATACTTAATGTATCAGAACCACCAGTAGAACCTTGCGTTGCGTTTATCCTTAAAAATTTATTGGCATAGGTTGCCGATGCGTCAGTCGTGCCCGCGGGACAACTCCCCGTTATCATCATAAACACCGCCCCGGAAGGCAAAGTTACGCCGGGAGAAGAAGGCGCCTGCCAACTTGCCAATCCAGCGGCATCGGAAGTCAAAACCTTGTTTGCGCCCGGAACACCGCCGGTAATTTTTATTTGACCCGCGATTTCCAATTTCGCCCCCGGCGCCGCCGTCCAGATGCCGACATTGCCGGAAGAATTGATATAAAAAGAATTGGCAGGAGCGCCGGAACCGACACCGACAACGCCGCCTCCGGTAGTCGGATTGCCTGTCGGATTATTAAAAGCCAAAACAATAACGCCGACCAGGAGACCGACTACTAAACCCGAACCCAGTTTAAATAAGAAAGATTTAGACATAATGATGACATTATATCATGCCTGAAGAAATTTTTTTATAATGTTAGCGGTTTTTTCAGCGTCATGCCTGATAAAGCCCCGCGGTCTCATTAAATCAGCCGCTATCAAAATCGGCTTTTTGTTTGTTTTTTTAAAATCGTTTTCCACTAGATATGCCCGTTCCGAAACGTAAGGCCGCAATCTGACGGGCGCGGGTTTTTTGCTGTTGACCGCCACATAATCCAAAACTCCTTTTCCTAAATAATTTTCCAAGACCCTCAAAAAATCCGAAGCCCGGAAACTATCGGTCTCGCCGTGCTTGGTCATTAAATTGACAAAATAAATAATTTTGGCATTGGTCTGCTTCAGAGATTTTTTCAGACCCCTCACCAAAAGATTGGGGATCAAACTGGTATAAAGATCGCCAGGACCAATGATAATTAAATCAGCCGCCAGAATTTCTTTTTCGGCTTCGGAATTTAATCTCGCCGTTGGTTTTAACCAAACTTTTTTTATCTTTAAATGGCCATCGTGTCGCGGAATATCAATATTGCTTTCTTTGGAAACAATCTGGCCATTTTCTAATTTAGCGTGAAGCCGGGTGTGCTGAAGCGTTACCGGTATCACTTTTCCTTTTAAAGCAAAAATTTTACTGGCTTCTTTTATCGCCTTGTCAAAACTGCCGGTAATCCGTTCCAAGGCGGCAATCATTAAATTGCCAAAAGTGTGACCGGCTAAGCCCCGACCTTCTTTAAAGCGATAATTAAAAAGCTCGGATAAAATTTTGTTATCCGAGCAAGCTAAAGCAACAATGGCTCGACGAACATCGCCGGGCGGCAAAATCCCAAATTCTTCCCGTAAAATCCCGGTAGAGCCGCCGTCATCAGCCATGCTAACAATAGCCGAAACATCGTCAAAATAATTTTTTAAGCCGTTGAGAACGGAAAAAATTCCCGTTCCGCCGCCGATAACGACAATCTTTTTCTTCTCTTTTTTTATCACTGATTTAATTCCTTAAAAATTTCATCAATAGCGTTGCCGGTGGAACTGCCGGTTCCCGTTTTGCCCAACAAATCGCTTTCCTTGTTTAAATCCGAAAAACCGAACATTTCTTCAAAACTGGCTCCCCATGAATTTGGAACCGAGCTCGTAGTGGCCGGAGAAGTTGAAGAAGTTGAAACCGGCGCGACGGGAGCCAGAGAAGCGGCGCTATTTTTTTCTATTTCAGGAGAGGAGCTTCGCGGTTGCGGTTTAGAAAAATTACCAACAGGAAAAGAAAAAGCCACCAAGCCAAAAACGGTAATAACAACAACAAAACCGATAAATATTTTTTTATAAATTTTCATTTTTTCGGGGAGACATAGGGGATTTGCACCCCTGCCGAAGGCTCCACAAACCTTTGTGCTGCTGCTACACCAATGTCTCCATTAATTTCTGGTTCTCCTTTATATTATGATGAACCAAATGATGACAATTATAACAGAGCCAAATCAAATTTTCCACTCTGCTATTATTTCTGTTTCTATCAATATGATGCACGGCTAATAATCTTTCGTCTCTTATTCCACATCTTTTACAGATTTGAGGCCTATTCTGACGAAGTAATATGTCCCTATAAATACTTCCACCTCCTTTCCAATTTGAATGGTTGCTACCTATATATATGATAGAATTTCTCCAAATTGTTTGGCAAGATTTACTACAAAAATATTTTTTGCTCTTTGACCTTTTAAGATTTTTCAGCGTTCTATAGATCTTCTTTTTACAAAGGAAACACTCAACGAACCTTCCATTTTTAAGACTTTCATGTTGGCATTTTATTGAACAATATTTGCCCCATCCCTTTTTTATCCAATTTGGTTTCGCATAAAAATCATTTCCGCATGTTTTACATTTCATGGTGGGCATATTATTTATAATATACTGAAAATTACTAAAAGGCAAGCAACTAGATTCTGATTTTATCCACAACACATGGTGCTTCCGTAGAAAAATAAAAAGGCAGACTATAATTTTAGTCTGCCTTTTAAGTTCGGCAATCAAAGAATTATCGACTAAATCAAAATTTTATTTGGGTTGAGCATGGCAATACCTCTTTCACTCCCTTTTTCACTCCCTTGTCTAATCATTGTATTATTCACATCTTAGATATTTTCATAATGATTTATCAAACAATCTTTTCCGTTAATTGTCAAAGCAACTAAATCAATTCTCCAGCCGGCCTTTTCGTCTATTTTTTCCGGAAAGGCGCCAGCATACAAAGAAGCGATTCTTTTTGTTTTTTTGATTTTGGCTTGAGTCATTTGCATTTCCGGCTCAATTGCTGAATTCGGCAATTGGGGATAACTATTTGCCTGATTGCCGAATTGATTGCCGAATTGCCGCATTGTCTTCACCTCCACAAAAACTAAGGTTTTGTCTGGACTTTTGGCAATGATGTCTAATTCTCCCCAGGGCTTTCTATGGTTGCGTTCAATGATTTTATAATTCTTGTCCACAAGATATCTACAGGCCAAATCCTCGCCTAATTTTCCTAATTCAGTTTTTGGGGTCATATTTTATATGATATAATATTTAGAATGATTAATAAATATATAGGAATTCTTTCTTTTGAATATATTCGCGGATTAGTTGAAGGAGAAGGTTGTTTTACTTTTGATAAGCGTACAACCAAATATAAAAAATCAATTAAAATAGAGAAAATTCCGACTTTCGTTATCCAGATGCATGAACGCGACCGGGAATTATTAAGAAAATTAAGAAATACTTTAGGATTGCCGAATTCTATCTATATTTTAGGACCTTATAGGAAAGACGGTATTAATCGGGGGAGAATGGCTAAATTGATTGTTCGTGACTACATATCTCTAAAAGATAAAATCATTCCTTTATTTTATAAGAAATTGCATGGTTATAAAGCTAAGCAATTTATGGAGTGGTTAGAAAATATTGGTAATTCAGATGTGCTATATCCTTATAGAAATCTTTATAAATTATATAAATCGGGATTTTTTGATGAAAATATTCATTTGTGTCCCTAAAAATTAAAAACCAGCTTTCAAAATTTTCAAAAACGATTGTTTGCGCATAAACATCGTTTTTTGCATTTTTTCGTCAAAATCCAAAAAGCGTAGTATTCATCGCATTACTGGCCTGTCTGGCAAAAAATGTAAAATATCGATGTTTTACACAAAAGTGTAAAACATTTTGAAAGTGTAGGTTTTATCTATATTCTTCAATAAGCTCATAAAACCTACGTTTTTATTTATTGAGCTGAATCAACCTACTCCTTGGCTTACCTCGTTAGATTTTTACCTAGTGGACGGTGCTGGGATTGAGCCAGCGGCCTCTTCGGTGTAAACGAAGCGCTCTGCCATTGAGCTAACCGTCCTCTTCTTATCTTATTTTAGTTTATTTTCAAAAAAAATAAACCCCGTCATTTTTATAAGTTGACGGGGTTAAAATTAACGTTTGGGGAAGACTAACTCATTAAACGTGGAGGGCGTCCCGACTAAAAATATCGCTAAAGCGCAGACTAAAAGAATAAAACATCCGAAAGTAATTACTAAAATCTTCAAAAAAATCATTTTAAACCTCCTTCCAGAAAAATCCAGAAATTACTTTCTGCCTAAAACCAATAATTAAAAGCCAGTAATTTGGAAATGTCTTCCAATGGCAGATTTCTTGGATTTTAATATCGCCGAGCATCTGATGGACATCGCTTTCAATTTTATTAAAATTTTTAGGACTCGTCATTTCTCCTCCTTTTTGATTAACATCCATTTTTAAATTACCAAAGAACGACTATAATAATACAGCAAAAACAAGAAAGTTGTTAAGCCTTTTCAGAAAAGCGCGAAATTGCTATAATGCCATAATTGAAAATATGCGGAAAAGGATTATCATTTATATAATCATCTTGGTGATTTTGTTGGGGCTGTATTTGATTTTGACGCCGCGAGCGACAAAAATTTCTTCAGAAAATCTTTCGCCTCAATTTCAACAAGAAGAAATTCGGGCCGTAAATCAATCATCGGCTTTCCGCGGGCCCACCGGTTCGCCTTCGGTCAAAGGACCAGGCAGCCAGCCGCCACAAGAATAGAATTTAGAAAATAAATCTATAATTTAGGGTTTAAAAATTGCGGGAGTAGTTCAGTAGCAGAACGTCTCGTTGCCAACGAGAAGGTCGCGGGTGCGAATCCCGTCTCCCGCTCCATTGATTAGACTTTACGATTTCTGATTTGCGCGCGCCACCAAAAAATTCTTCTAATAAGGAAAAGAATGTTTTGCTTGGCGGCGAGCGTCAGCGAGCGGCGGCTGGGCGGCTTCCCTTGTTCAGCCGTTTTTGATAAAGTAAGTTCGAGCGCAGTCATAAAGATACCCCAAAGAGAACTTTAACAAAAAATTAAAAAGGGAGGTATAAACCATGAAAAGAAAATATGTGTTTTTAGATAGAGATGGAACTTTAATTTTTGAACCGCCAGACACATTTCAAATTGACGGCATTGAAAAACTCCGGATACTTGACGGAGTAATTGAGGGTCTTCAAAAACTGAGGTCTTTAGGATATGGGCTCATAATGATTTCAAACCAAGATGGCTTAGGAACCCCTTCTTTTCCTAAAAATGATTTTGAGGCTCCTCATAATCTAATGCTGAAAATCTTTAAACAAAACGGCATAGTGTTTGAGAAAATATTTATATGCCCCCATCTTTCTCAAGATAAATGCGCCTGCCGTAAACCCAAGACCGGCTTGGTAGACAAATATCTAAAAGCCAATAAAAACAGAATTGAGTTTAAAAAATCTTTTGTTTGTGGAGACCGGGAAAGCGATAAACAATTTGCGAAAAATTTAGGGTTTCGCTTTATCCTAGCCGAAACTAACGGTTCTTTCATAAAAGTTATCCAAAAATTAAAGGAGAAAAAATAGCCGAGGTTTAGGCCTCGGCTTTTGTTTTTAAGAAAAATTTTCCGTATGTTCCTTAAAAAACTCAATCAATTTTTCAGTGATTTCTCCAACTCGGCCGTTTTTGATTTTGAATCTATCAATTCTTACCACCGGCATAATTTCTTTGTCGGTGGCGGTCATGAAACATTCGTCGGCTTCCAAGGCCTCTTTTAAATAAATATCTTTTTCAACAATCTTAATTTTATTTTTTTTGGCCAATTTGATGACCAATTTTCTGGTTACTCCTTTTAAAATCTCGGTTTTGGACGTAAACAGGATTTTATTTTTCACCATGAAAAAATTGGAAGTAGAGGCCTCTAAAACTTTTCCTTGCCAAACATAAAGAATTTCCGCGGCTTTTTTCCGCAAAACATCGCGCCATCGGGAAACCGCCAGCAAATAATTGGTGGTTTTTATTTCCGGAAATTCCCGGCGATAATTAAAGGTCAGAATTCTGACTCCGTTTGAATAAACTTCCTTGGGGGAAAAAGAAGGTCTGGCAACCATGATAAAAAAAGTCGGCCTGGCGGAAGTTTTGCCGTCCGCGGTTTCCCCGCCGGTTAAAACAATCCGAAAGCCCAATTCCCGGAAATTTTTATTTCTTTTGATTAATTCCAAAACAATCCTTTCTATTTCTTTTACGGAAAACGGCGGCTTCAAATTAAAAGCCGCGGCCGATTTGAAGAAACGACGAAGGTGATCTTCTAAGTGAAAAGGTTTTCTGTCGTAAGTCCTGAAATAATCAAAAATCCCGTAACCGCGAAGCAAGCCAAGCTCGTTAACCTTAATAAGGGCTTTTGAGCCGTCAATAAATTTTCCGTTGAGATAATGAATCACTGTCCCATGATTCATGATTTTTTATTTGGTCTTGATAATCTGGTCTATCAAACCGTATTCCTTGGCATCCTGGGGAGTAAGATAAAAATCGCGGTCGGTGTCTTTTTCTATTTTATTTATCGGCTGGCCGGTGTGTTTCGCCAGAATTTGAGTAATGCGATTTTTCACCTGGATGATGTGCTTGGCGGCAATCTGGACTTCCGTAGCCTGGCCTTCAACTCCGCCCATTACCTGGTGAAGCAAAATTTCGGAATTAGGCAAAGCCAATCTTTTGCCTTTCTGGCCGGCGCCCAAAAGAATGGCGGCGGCTGAAGCGGCCATCCCCACGCAAATCGTGGAAACATCGGGCTTAATGTATTGAATGGTGTCGTAAATAGCCAAACCGGCGGTGGCCACCCCTCCGGGGCTGTTAATGTAAAGCTTGATGTCTTTCTTGGGGTCTTCGTGCTCCAGAAACAAAAGCTGGGCTATGACTATGTTGGCCAAAGCGTCGTTAATCGGTCCGGCCAAAAAGACAATCCTTTCTTTCAGCAAGCGGGAATAAATATCGTAAGCGCGCTCGCCCAACGGCGACTTTTCAATAACCGTCGGAATTAAATATTGGCCAAAAATTTCTTCTTCGGATTGATTGGTTATTTTTTTGTTCATTTTTTATTAATTAATTATAATTAATTTTTATTTCAGACGCGATTATTCCGGCTTTTCGGTTTGTTCGGCTTTTTTAATTTCTTCGGCAACAATATTTGCCGCCGGAGTTTCTTCTACGTCAACCACTCCTCCTTGCTGAATTTCTTCGGGCCGGGATTGAGAACGGACATCAATTTTGAAACCGGTTAATTTAGCGGCCAAACGCACGTTTTCGCCTCCTTTGCCCAAAGCCAAGCTTAATTGATCTTCGGCCACGAAAACCCGAGCCTCGCGCCGAGGCAAAATTTCAACCGAAATGACTTTGGCCGGCGAAAAAGCGTTAGCGATAAATTTCGCCGGTTCTTCCGCCCATTCTATAATGTCAATTTTCTCGTTGCCTAGTTCATTGGTCACGGCCATTACCCGCGTTCCTCGCTGGCCAACCATGCTTCCAACCGGATCAACCTTTTCTTCTTTGGAATAAACTGAAACTTTAGTCCGATGGCCGGATTCGCGGGCCATAGCTTTTATCTCAACTACTCCTTCGGCGACTTCCGGAACTTCCAATTCAAAAAGCTTGACCACGAATTGGGGATGGCTTCGGGAAAGAATAACGCCCGGTAATTTCGCGTCTTCCTGGACAGCCAAAACGTAGAACCGCAATCGTTCGTTGAGGCGATAATGCTCGCCGGGGATGCATTCATTGGGAAACATCACTCCCAGAGTCCGGCCCAAATCCACATAAACATTGCCGCGGTCAAAACGCTGGACAACGCCGCTGATGATTTCGCCTTCTTTGCCCTGGAACTCGGCGCGAACCGCTTCCCGTTCCGATTCTTTCAATTTTTGCAGAATAACCTGCTTGGCGGTTTGAGCGGCGATCCGGCCAAAATCTTCATGCTCCTCCAAAGGAAATTCCAATTCTTCATCAAGCGCGACATCGGGTTTAATCTTTTTGGCCTCTTCAAAAAGAATATGGCGGTCAGGATTATATCTTGGCTTTTCTTCTTCCACCGAAGATATCGTTGCTCCCCCTTCGGCTTGCTCGGCTTCGTCAAATCTGACCGTGGTTTCATCAACAACGGTTTTTACCTGCCGGAATTTAAGCGCGCCGGTTTTCAAATCAAATTTGGACTTCACAATTTCCGATCTCTCGCGGTACTGTTTTTTGTAGGCGGCGGCGATGGCCTCTTCGATACCGGCCAATACTTCCTTCGGCTCAATTCCTCTTTCTTCAGAAATCTGATTTACCGCCGAAGCTAATGTCTTAAGATCCATTTTCATATTTTTTATTAAATTTTATAAAAATAGTCGCCATTCGGGGCGACCTTTATTAATAAATACATTATAGCACCGGCTAAGCCAATGTCAATCCCCGCTAATTTAATTATTACGAAACAGGCGACGAACAAACATCCCCGTTTTCAAAACCGCAACCACTTGAAAATACTTTCAAGCAGGGAATCTTCGTATGCTTCTTCGGTTAACTTTTGGCTGATAATGCCGCGGACGGCCGAAGAAACACCGGCGTCAACGAAAATCTTCAGATAAGGGTTGAAATGGGTTTTTCTTTTTAGGATTAATTCTTCAAAGTTTTTATCTTCGTCGTCAGACCGGAAACAAAAATTTTCCAAATCGCTGAAAAGATAAACTTTGCCGGCAATGGCAATTCCTTTGTCATCGGCTTTAAATTTGATTAATTCCGGCTGGCGACGGGCTAAAATCAAAACCGAAATTTCAGCCAATAAAATAAAAATGGCGAAAAGAAAATTTTTTTGCCAGACGGCGAAAGCCGTTAATAAAATAGCAATAATAAAACTCAACCAATACCAGGAAACGTCTTTGAGATAATACCTGAAAGCCGGCGCCTGCCATTCCACTATCGCGGGCTGACGCGAGCCAGACGCGGATTCACGCAGATCAACTTCTAATCGCGTATTATTGATTTCTTTTTTGGATTTTTTGATGTCGTCCATAAGAGCGCCAACTAATAACCTAACAACTGATGGCTAATGACTATTTTGTAGCCCCAACCGGAGTCGAACCGGTGTTTTTGGGATGAAAACCCAATATCCTAACCACTAGATGATGGGGCCATAGCTTACATTTTACACATCTAGCATCGCATTTTATTTGGCTTTTGGCAACTCAACTAACAATTTTGAACCCCTCCCT
>Ga0156252_109_pt1 | contig 18813 bp, 21 predicted proteins | sample RifCSPlowO2_12_FD_107899 | JGI IMG/M metagenome (GOLD analysis project Ga0156252, IMG submission 107899) | Candidatus Jorgensenbacteria bacterium RIFCSPLOWO2_12_FULL_42_11
CCTTTACTCCTAAGATAGAGACGCCATATATGTCCCATACTATGCCCCGCCATCCAGCTTTGTCAAGAAGCAACAAAAAAGCGGACAAAAATCCGCTAATTAGAGGAAAACCAAGGCCCATCCGGATGATTTTTTAAAATATATTCATACTTATCAATACTTTGTCCGGTTTTCTCATCAAAAAGCGGGGTTCCTCCCATATAAACCGTGTCTTTTGGGTCGCCATATTGATTCAAGTCATTTTCAATTATCCAGGCATCAATCATCTCTTTTTCTTCAAGAGAAATTCCCCCTGAAACCTGTTCTTTTTCTGGTTTCAAAATAACAAACCCAATTATCAAAATCAAAATTATTACCCCTAAAATAATTACTGCTTTCATGACATTTTATACTACTCACCCTCCAAATTTTGTCAATTAATAATAAAAGGAGGGTTGATTCCCCTCCTAATCTAAAATTTTCTTCCCCCAAAATTAAAATATGGTTCGAGCCGATGTTTTTAATGGATTATTTGACTATTTATTAATCCTAACAACATTTTAGAAATAGTTTCAAGTTTGCGATAAAAATCTTTGGATAAATCTAATGTAATTTGTGTGGGTAATTTGTAGTTAGGGATAAAATTTTCGCTTCCAACTACTAATTACAAATTACTAATTACTCAAAATTTGAGCGAAGCGAAAATTTTATGTGCCCGGGGTGGGAGTCGAACCCACAAACCATTTCTGGTCAAGGATTTTAAGTCCTCCGCGTAAACCATTCCGCCACCCGGCCAATTTTAAAATCAAGAGGCGGCGGTGAGATTCGCACTCACGTATACTGATTTTGCAGATCAGCGCGTTAACTTCTTCGCCACGCCGCCATATTATTTGGTCAATATATTTTCTATCGCACCATCTATCCTATTGGGTCGCAAATAAAAATATCTTTTAAAAACATTAAATTTTCTTTCCAAAAATAGTTTTGATAAATTATCACTATAAAAAAATTTGAATCGTCCCAAAAATCTGTTTTAAATTTATAACGATTATGCCCTCCGCGAGGATCTAACGAAAACATAAAAATTTATATGTTTTCTTTTATTTTAATCTATTTTTGCCGGTGATTCCAGTTCAAACTCAATCCTCGGCGCGTGTTTGATGTTAATCTTTTTCATCAACAAATGCTGGAAAAACGGCTTATTTTTTTCCATCGCGTCCAACGCCTCTTTGGCGGCGCTGGCGGGAATCACCCCCAGCTTAATCTTGGCCTGGCTTAAATCCTGGGGCACTTCCACTCCGACAATGGTTACCAAAACCGACTTCGGAAATTCTATTTCCCGCAAAATAATCTTCCCCAATTCCTCCTGAATCAGGTTAGCGAGCCGCAGGTTTCTATAATTCATACCCAGTTAACTCAACTCCGAAAGACAAAAATCTCTCATCTCGGAGTTAATTAGGATTAAAACGACTAGTTTGTTTTTGTTTTGGTTGTTCATAATAACTTGTTTAATGATTTTTGTCACGCTGTATTCTTCTATTTATTTTGATAGGTTCTTTAGACATAACCGATGGAGCAACCTTCATCTTTTTATCTAATAACAGATTATCACAGAAGAATACCATCGGAGTTGAGTTACTGGGCATAAATTCTACTGGACGTAAAATTTCAGCTTATCGCCAACTTTAATTATATCATCGGCGTCAATCAAAAGACCAATTTCCTTGCCCATTGCCGCTTCGGCGACGTCTTTTTTCTGTTCCTGAAGATTTAAAATCCGGCCTTGGCCAAAACTTTGTTCGTTCCTCCAGACTTCAAATTTTTGCTGATTTTTTACCAATCCCTGGCTAATCCGGCCGCCGATTACCTGCTTATTTTTGTTTTGGGCGCTAAAAAAAGCCAATACTTCCAATTCGCCGATAAGATTAGGCTTATCAAGCGCACCCAAATAATCCTCCAGTTTTTTTAACAATTCGTAAATTATTTCGGAAACGATAATCGTAACCGAAGAAATCCTTCGCAAATTATCGGTGGCCGGGTCAAAATTCACCCTGAAACCGATTATGATGGCCTTGGTATTGATTGCTAACTTAAAATCATTTTCATTAATCCGGCCAACGCTTTGATCTATGACTTCAATGGGCTTGGCGGCTGACGGGACGGACTTTATCATATCGCTTAAAGCCTCCAGGGCGCCGGCATTGTCCGCTTTTAAAATTATTTTTACCCCGTTAGAAATTGATGAATTTCTAACGGGGTTTATTTTCTCCAATCCTTTTTCCGCCCGAACTGCTGACGCTTTCGGGACTGCCGACATCAAAACCTGACCGGAAGCGATAGCCGTTTCTCCGGTTAAAAATTCTTCTCCGATTCGCGGCAACGATTCAAAACCCAAAACCAGGGCCGGAGCGCTGGGTTCCAAAACATCAACTTTTCCCCCCAAAAAATTTTCCAAAGATTTTATTTTGCCGCGGGCGCTGGCAGTAGCGATATTTTCACTCAATCGCAAAGTTCCATCTTTCACGATAACGCTCACCGCTACCCCCCGGCGATTATCAAGCTGGGCTTCAATGATTATCCCCTTGGCTTGAGCCAGCGGATCGTATTTTAAATTTTCCAATTCCGCCGCCAGTAAAATCAAATCAAGCAATTCCTGAACTCCCTCGCCGGTTTTGGCCGAAATCGCCTGCCAGGAAACATTGCCGCCATAACCCTCAAGCGCGACACCCGCGGCCATCAATTCGCTTTTAATTTTTTCCAAATTGACATTCAGTTTGTCAATTTTGTTAATCGCCACTACAAATGGGAGTTTGGCCGATTGAATATGGCCAAACGCTTCTTTGGTCTGGGGTTTCACTCCTTCATCGGCGGCCACCACCAAAATAGCCAAGTCGGCCATTTTTGTTCCCCTGGCCCGCATTTTGGAAAAGGCCTCGTGTCCCGGGGTGTCAATAAAAGTTATTTTGCTGGTTTGCCCTGAATTCGCCGATTGATGTTCAATTTCATAAGCGCCGACTGACTGGGTGATGCCGCCGGCTTCTTTAGCCGTAACATTGGTCTTGCGGATATAATCCAAAAGACTTGTTTTTCCGTGATCCACGTGGCCCATCACCACAACGATGGGCGGTCGTGTTTCTATTTTTTTAGTTATATTTTCTTGTCTTGCCATTAAATGAAAATACCAGAAAAACAAATAAATAACAAGTTGCGAACTTTCTGTTTTCAAGCTAATATAGAAGTATGGCTGAATCGTTTAAAGATAAACGCATAAAATTTAAAAAATCCGAACAGCGACTTTTTATTAAAAAATGCGGGAAAAAACTGGGATTAACGAATAGAACACTGGCAAAGTTATTTAAAATTAGTATTCGAACTTTAACTGATTGGAAAAGAGAAAAATATCTGCTTCCTCTAACAAAAGCAATAGAATTAGGCAAAAAATCTAAAATAGCGCTACCTCAGAAAATTAAAATTGAAGAGCCTTTTTGGTACGTAAAAATAGGCGCTCCAAAAGGCGGCGCGGCGATTTATAAAAAATATGGATTTGTAGGCGGCGACCCTGCTAAAAGAAAACTGGCATGGGCACGATGGTGGGATACTAAAGGAAAAAATATAAGGCAAAAAATAATGGAACCGAAATTAATATCAATTCCCCCTAAAAACGAACTGCTGGCTGAATTTACAGGAATAATGATTGGCGACGGAGGCGTTTCTAAAACCCAAATTACCATAACACTAAATAACGAGGATGATATTCAATATAGTTTTTTTGTTAAAAAATTAGTTGAAAAACTTTTTGGAGTTAAACCAAGTATTTTTAATAAAAAGGGAGCAAAGGCTTTAGATATTGTTGTTTCTAGGGTTAAACTTGTAGCGTTTTGCAATAGTATTGGTCTTAAAATTGGCAATAAAATTAAACAAGGATTGGATATCCCCGACTGGGTTATTAAAAACCCAAAATACAGCAAAGCCTGCTTAAGGGGACTGATGGATACTGACGGCTGTGTAATAATACACAAATACAAAGTTAATAACAAACAATATTGTTATAAAAAACTGAGTTTTTGCAGTGCTTCAAAACCTCTTATTAAATCAGTTATTGGGATGCTAAAAATGTTTGATTTTAATCCCCGATTAAGCCATAATGGCAGAAATGTTTGGATTGATAATCAAAATGAAGTAAAAAGATATTTTCAAATAATTAATTCTAGTAATCCCAAGCATAAAGAAAGATTTTTAAGGTGAGGTGTCCGAGAGGCTGAAGGAGGCGGTTTGCTAAACCGTTATGCGGCGTTAAAACCGCATCGTGGGTTCGAATCCCACCCTCACCGCCAATTTTCACTTTTTGCGAAACCGAAATCAATACGGATCATTAAGCCAAACTCGTGAACTGTCGCTTAAATTACCAAAACGCTTGGCGTTTTAACAGAAAATTTGATAAAATAATTTTCTGTTGAAAATATGAAACTCGGCATTATCTTACAATCAAATAAACCGGAGCGCGCCTGGAACGCGTTTCGTCTGGGAATTACCGCGCTCAAGGCGGGCCATCAAGCGGAAATTTTTTTGATGAACGAGGGAGCGGAGCTTGATACAATTCCCGACAGCGCGAATTTTGATATTTCAATGAAAATAACGGAATTCAAAGAATTGAAAGGCGAAATTTACGCTTGCGGCACTTGCCTGAAAATACGCGGCAAAGAAGAAAGCAAAGTGTGTCCGATTTCCACGATGTCCGACTTGCTCAAAATGATAGAAAGTTCTGATAAGGTTTTGGTTTTTTAATAATATGAAAAAAAATATTTTTAGCGCAATCAGCATAATGATATTTACGCTTTTTGCCAACAGCATTGTCTTTGCCAATGGGATGATGGGAAATACCGGAACGATTTCGGACGGTCACACCGCTCGCGAGGAAGCTGAAGGTAAAATCGTTTGGGAGAAATTGCGGGCGAAACAAGCAGCCTGTACGGATTTATCTGACGATGATTTCGGAACGCTCGGCGAATATTTCATGGGCCAAATGATGGGCGATTCCCACGAAGCCATGAACAATATGATGATTCAAATGATGGGCGAAAAAAACGAGGAGCAAACACACATAGCCATGGGAAAGCGTTTAAGCGCTTGCCTGCCGGCAGGCGGGGTTGACGACACTTCCGTCGCGATTCCCTCGCAAGGCGCTGGTTTCATGCCAATGATGCAAATGATGACTGGGGGATGGTCGTCTCCCTTTAGCAAAAATTCAACAAGCAATATGATGAATTTGGGATTTGGACTTTTTGGCTGGTTCGGCTGGATTTTTATGATTCTCTGGTGGATTTTAATAATCGCGGGCATTGTCGCGCTTATTAAATGGCTGACTGGCCAATCTCGCGACACCCGCAATTATGATAAACCTGCCCGTCCGGCAGGCGGGTCCGCGCTTGAAATCTTGCGGGAACGCTACGCCAAAGGCGAAATTGATAGAAAAGAGTTTGAAGAAAAGAAAAAAGATTTAACGCAACCGGAGCGATAGTTGACAAAGAAAAATTTATTTGGTCTACTTATCGTAGAAAATCCCTGTTTTGTCAAAAAAGCGGGGCATCTTTAAAAAATAAAAAAGGAGGTGGTTTTAATGAGAGTAAAGAACTTTAATGAATTACTGGAAACGGTAAAAATCCTAAGCCTAACAAGTCCTTTCGTCGGCAGAATTACCACAAAAGGAAAAGCGTACGCCGGAAAAATAGAAAAGTTAGCGATAAAAAACGGCTGGCTTGAATTTATCATCATCGGCTCTGACAAAAACGGCAAAACCAACGACAAGTCAAAGACCAACCGAGAAAAGATACCTCTGGAAAATCTGGAGGATATTCAAATCCTGTATAAAAATGGCAAGCCGCTGTTTTTAGGCGATTTACTCCAAAAAATGGAGGGAAAAGATGAATAAAACAGGCTATCCCGCTAAAAGGAAAAGCCCAGTTGATTTAATGAAATTAAAACTGGGCTTTTATTTTTATTTATTTTATTTTCTTTCTTTCGGGCCACCTTTTTTACTATTTCTAAATTACTATTGTAAATCAACGATCGTGGAATTACAATAGTAAACCCCGTTAGAAATCTAACAAATACTAAAAAAATCCAAGAAATTTTTTCTGCCCATGACTTCTAACGGGGTAAATTAAAAATAAAAAAGCCGAGGGGACAAAGTCCGCCTCGGCTGTAACTAGAGGGTATTATTTACTGGGATTACTGGGGATTAGAATCGTTTTTCCTTCCGGAAGATAATAATCGTTGAGACGATTCTTTCCGTATACAACTTTCACCATTGTATCTGGATGTCTCCTGAATTGATTGCTCAATTCAGACCCTAGTTGCCACAAGTACATATCTTTCGGCGCTTCATACTTCACCCATTTAATTTCTTTAGGTGGGTCATAGTAAGTTAGGGCTTTATTCAAGGCCCATCCGAAAACAAGAACTAAACATAAAATCGTGAACAAAAGAACTATTTTCTCCTTCATTTCTTCCTCCTTTTTGACTTGTCATTCTTATTAAATTTTCAAGCTCCCGTATTAAATCAGGAGTTTCTATTACTAAGCATAGCAGGCTTTCAAATTTTTGTCAAGTTCGCCTTTTACGACAGTTTTGGGATATAATAATAAGCAATATGGCCATTATTGAAAAACTCCTGGAGGATTACCTGAACTATCTGGAAATTGAAAAAAACCGTTCGCCGAAAACCCGGGTAAATTACGAACATTATCTCAAGACATTCATCAAATTCAGCGGCCTTAAAACCGAGAATGACATTACCGCCGACCGGGTGCGGGATTTTCGCTTGTTTTTGGCTCGAAGCAAAACCCCGCGGAACGAAGTCATCAAAAAAAATACCCAGGCCTATTACATTATCGCTTTGCGAAATTTTCTGAAGTATTTAATCAAGCGCGATTTTGAGGTTCTGGCGCCGGATAAAATTGAGCTGCCCAAAATTCCGCAACGCCAAATTGAAATCATTGATTATTCTAATTTAGAACGGCTTTTAGCGGCGCCCCAGGGCAACGGTTTGCGCCAGCTTCGGGACAAAGCCATTTTGGAAACCTTTTTTTCCACCGGTCTCCGCTTATCCGAACTCTGCCAGCTTAACCGCCATCTGAACTTTGAACGGGGAGAAATTACCGTCCGCGGCAAAGGCAACAAACTAAGAGTGGTTTTTCTTTCATCTGATGCCAAAAAAGCCATTAAGAATTATTTAGACAAAAGAACCGACGCCGAAGAATCCTTGTTTATCAGTTTAACTAAAGCGAAAAATCCCAAAGTCATTGGCCGGATTATTCCGCGAACCGTCCAAAGATTAATTGACTACTACAGCCGCAAAGCCGGCATAGAGGAAAAAGTAACGCCCCATATGTTGCGACATTGCTACGCCACCGACCTTCTGATAAACGGAGCCGATTTGCGTTCGGTCCAGGAACTGCTGGGCCACGCCAATGTTTCCACCACCCAAATGTACACCCACCTGACCAACAAAGAGCTCCGGGAAATTCATCAGGCCTTCCACGCAAGAAGGAGAGAATAACCCCAGCGCCAATAATAAAAAAGCCCCGATGAAAATCATCGGGGCTGAAACAATCCTCCTTTTGTTAAATCTTTAAAAAACTAAATCTCAATCCCATTGCTTGGTGGGATTGAATAAGGTCGCTTAGCTTATGACCCGTCAAGCGACCGTTGTGTCTGACATTCTTGTTTTTACAGACTTCCACCTCCGTTTCTTTTGCCGTTACGCCGCTCGAACTTCCGACAGACAACCTGTAATGATCGAATTTGCAATTCCTATCAACCTTGCACGTTTTTTTTGCTTCGCACATAATTTCCTCTCTTTTTTTTATTAACATATCCCCTGTCTCTTTTTACTTTCTTTCTTTCCAAATTTATTTTCCGCCTCCTTTCTTTGAATTTTGATAAAGAATATTCTATAGACCCACCTCCTTTCTATCAGATTTCTTTCGCTAAATTTCATTCTATATTTTCATTCAAAAAAATTATTTTATTCAATGGAAATCAATGAGGAGCTGTTCCGCGAGCAAAGTCTTTTTTAATATATTGGGATATGGACTTACCCGCGGAACGACCTAAGAGAGATTGGTCTTAGCTCCTCCTTTTCTGCGCGAACAAAACAAAAAAAACATTAATTTGTAAAAGTACAATGAAACAATGATAACAAAGAGATTAAATTTGTCAAGACCGGGCAAACTACCGGTTCTATCTCGTTACTTCGGTGGACTCTTTACGAAAAAATTCGGACTGATTTTCAAAGGTAGCGTTGCGAGTGCCCCCACCCACTCGCAACGCTACCTTCACGCTCGGCCTTCGGCCTCGTTTATGTTTTGCGCGCGCGATTTTTGTTTTTCGCAGTGCGAAAAACATTTAAATTTTAATTTTCTCTATTGAGTCAAATTCTGTAAGACCTAAATCCCAAGAATCCCTACCCTTTTTCCATAATAAATATGGTCCATTTGGTAAGCCACCCCACGGAACATCTTCCTTAATTTCTCCTTTTAATGGTGTGGATGTCCTATTGGCAACATCAAATGTGTACCAACCATCCACTAATTCAAATTCTCCAACTGAGTGCACCATGCCAGTATTATTATTTTTAAGTTTTACAAATCTTGTTCCCTTTACGCCACCAGCTCTAGCAAAAGTAAGAAAAGTAACAACCAGATCTGTACAGGCTTTTCCCTGGTATACAAAACCATCCTCAAGAACTTGCGAACCAGTTCTTCTCCATCTTATCTGTTTTTCAGCTTCTTTTGTTTCGTCATCATATGGTCTGAATGTTAATACTGAAAACATTTTGTTTCTCAACGCCACTAGATCTTCAGATGTACTAACGAGAGACATTTTCCACTCGTCAAGCGATTTCCTAACAAAATCATTTGGTTCAATCTGAGAAGAGATTGATGTTTTCCCGTCTTCTTTTGCCATAATTTATTTAATTACAATTATGATCTGATTATACGATATTTAAGAGATTTTGGGTAGATAATAAGCTATTGTTATTTTTTTCGGATTATTTGTATTATGAAAGTGTAGTCAAACCATCTTTCGGATTTTTTAATGGCCGCTTTGGACAGATCCGAAAGGGTTTGACTACAACCAGAGCGGCCATTAAAGCTATAAAAGCTCTTTAAAATTTTTGCGTTTTTTCTTTTGAGATCATTTCTTTTAAGAAATGGTTTGTCCGAGCCGACTTTTTACGAAGAATTATCATTCTTCGCCAAAAAAGTCGGCTCGGACTACTCTTTAGATAATCGGCGGCTTTTTTGCGTATATAAACAGGGCTTTGCAGCGCTCGCCGCGGGGGCGGGCGCGGCGAGCGCCATTCCTGACTCGCCGGAAAATCCAAAACTGTGGGCGCACCTGGGATCTAACCATTAAACTTGTGTGCGCGTGCTTGGATTCGAACCAAGGACCTTACGATTATAAGTCGCATGCTCTAACCAGCTGAGCTACACGCGCATTCTTATATCTTTTTATTAAAATCTTTAATTGTCAAATTTGCTTGGCGTAGAATTGATTTAAAAGTTCCGAGAGGAATTTCTTTTCTGCCAGCTGGAATAATAACGGTTAAAGTTGGTTTACCGATTTTTCTGAATTTGACATGACTCCCTTTCTGGGAAATATAAAGAAAACCCTCGCTTTGAAGGACTTTAATTATATGGCTGGAAGAATAAAGTTTAGGCACGACAAATAGACATTTTTACTAATTCCGGACGCTCAATTTTGGTTATTTTTGGAATTTTGATATCCTCAAAATATAATTCCAGGGCTTCGTCTAAATTAGCTAATGCTTCCTTTTTTGTCCTGCCAAAGCTGGAAACATCTACATTAAGACATTGGGCCACATAATATCCGCCTTCTTTCCAAACTACATTTTTTAACTCTATTTTACGCATACCCAGTAGTAGACCCGCGATAGCAATTTATCTTCAGCTCATCGGGGTCTAGTTTGTTTATTTGACTTTGTTCATTATGACTAATTTATTGCTCAGTTGAAAGCCCCGAGATAAATTGACCCAGTATGACAACGGCGATAGCCAATTTGCTGTTTAATCCCGAAGTTAAATATGTTTAGGGTTGCTTCTCAATTAATCAGGGCAAGGTTTTATGGCTAAACTATCGCAAATTGGAATTAAACCAATCGCCGTTGCTCTACTGGGTTGAGCTGAAGCAATCGCGGGCTCACTACTGGGCATACTCGTATTTTTATATTATCATAAACTCAAAAAATAAGTCAAACGAGCTAGCGCGATTTCAAATTCCTCTTCATTAAATTCCATAGATAGATTAAGAAAAATTCAACTAAAATTTTACCCCGTTAGAAAATATTTTCTAACGGGGTTTATTAAAATAAAAATGGTAGAATTGTTTAAATCAAAAAGGACTGGTGTTTTAATTCCAGTCCTTTTATCGTAAAAACTATTCAACGCGCCGGGGGATTAAATTTGTTGGGCAATTTCATCCTTAAGGATAGGCCCAAACTTTCAAGCAGAGACTTAATCTCCGAAAGAGATTTCTTTCCAAAATACTTTAAGCCTAAAAGTTCTTCCTCGTTTTTGATAACAAGGTCAGCGATAATTCTAATGTTTGCCATTTTAAAACAATTAGCTGACCTTACTGAAAGTTCCAGTTCTGAAATTGGCGTTAAGAGTAAACCGCGAAACCTTGATTCGTAAGGGAGCGCTGATTCCTCTCCTTTTGAAATTACTGGTTTTGCGAATATTCTTTTTCTTAACTTTCTAAGAGCGCGAAATTCTATTTGGCGTACTCTTTCACGGCTAACACCAAAATTCTCAGCTATTTCTTCCAGTGTTTTCAGTTCAGTGTTTAAACCAAACCGGCCTCTTACCACTTCCGCTTCTCGCGAAGAAAGTACTTGCCCCAAAATATTATCAATATTTTCTTGAGGCAAAATTTCCGCAACAAGTCCTTCATAGCCAACATTCTTTCTCATTTCTTCTCCTTTCTATTTTTTTCAACCTTAATTTGTTTTTAAAAGAACTTTAATAGGGTAGCAAATTTTTGGGTTTTTGTCAAATGTCATTTACTCTTTTTTAAATGAAAAAGCCGCCTATTAAAGACGGCTTTGAGTTCCACCTACTTACTGCGGTCTCGCCCGGTTTTATAGAATTCCTAAGACCTAGCCATTTCGGTCTTTTCGGAAATTTATTTCCACGGATCCCCGCTCACGTGCGTCTTGCTGGCTTGTTTTATTGTTCGCCAGATTGACTTGCCCTTGTCTTCGCTGTGCCTATCGTAGCCACATTTGCCGGCCAAGCAACCGATAATCTTCGAAAAGCCACTTATGTTTTTTTAATTCTAATCTCTCGGTTGCAATCTCTTTAGCCAGCGCCCATAATTCGTTTTCTACTTCTATCTCGCGTCCCATGGGAACTATCGTCTGAGCTACTACCTTAATGCCACCAAGCCAAAATTTGCATTTTTGACTATTCAGGAGTTGCGACTTCTCAATTGCGTCGAACATCCGCTTGTGTCCCCTAAGGGATTTTTTCATAGCATCAAGGGTGCCTTGGGATTCTTGTTCGTATGTAGAAATGCGGCCATAACTACTTTCACAACCATTGTCACAGCAAACGGTTAGCAGGCACTTGAATTTCTCCATATTCCTTTTCACCTCCTTCAGTTTTTTTACTGGCTCGTCCGTTACATGTCGGCGTCACCTATCCTATATTTATTTATGTAAATGTGCTTCCCACCGCAGACCTCAATTATTGGGAAACTAATTGAGGTCTCTGGTGGGAAGGCAAACCTTTTAATGGCGGGAAAGTTGAATGGATTTTTTATTTTTAAAAGAGCTTTCTTCTAAATTCACTCTAATTTTTAATACAATGGATTTGGAAGAAAGCGGGAGGAGAATCGCTTTTTGCGATTACTCCTCCCAACAAAATGTGCCCTCCTGTGGTCTCGCTTTCAGTTATATGACCTTGCCATCGGGGTCAATTTCCTGAAAATTTTCCACTCACCCTGGGAGAACCAGGGGTTCCTTTAGAGGTTCCTCCGAACAATTTCGACTACCTCTTCAAGGGAAAGGTTGCTTCCCTCTCGAGGAGAGCCGATAATTGTACCAGTGGAAGGTCCGCCCCAACCAGGCTCCCGAGCATTTAACTCAGGAAGTACCCCATTCACCTTAATGCCGTTTCCAGCAATGGTGAATTTGGATACTTTATCTGGCCCATAGTGACGGCTGTAAACCACCACTATTTGAGCTCCGTTTCCATAAAGCGCTCCAGTGGCGCCTATGAAATCGGTCTCGAGCCAGCCTAGTCTAAGCCCAGCGGCAGTCTTACCCCATTGAGCCCCCCGTATTGCTAAGCTAACTTGTTTTCTGTTTTCAAGTTTAGCCGCGATAAAAGGTTTAAATTCTGGAAATACTTCCAGATTTATTGGCCCAAATATCGGGAGAATCTCGGGGTAAGGACCCTTAACCCAAGGTTGTGTCTCGCCTCTGATATTGGTCTCATTATCCACAAAAAAAGTATATTTTTTGTGGAACATAGAATCCCAATCATCAGAGGCTTCAAGGATGCGGAGAATCTCCACACCCTTGTGAAGCTGCTCCCTTGGGTCTTTCTCTAGAAGCATCATTCCTGTAATAACATCAGACAGGAATGGAAAACCTTCTTCTAGAGAAATTCCAAGGAAGTCTAATTCTCTCCTCAGCACTTCCGGGCCCTCCACGTCTAGAGTTTCGATATAGCCGGTTAACATCCCGGCAAAATCATCTTCCCAGACTCCGACGCCGCCTTCATGATAAAGGCGGATACCTTCGGGACTGCTTACGAACCATTCAAAGGTCTGGCGCATAGCACAATCTTTAGGAGCATCCTCCCCATGATGGTCAAAATTCATTAGATGAACTTGACCACTTCCGCCAACCTCAATACAGATCACCTTAGGATCTGCGAGGTCAACAGGGGAAGCTTCTCCTTTAATCACCTCTATCTTATCCTCCCGATTTACACCGAGAAGATAAGCTGTGCCGATTGTGTCCAGGTCAATTTTTCCGACCAGAACCCTCCTACTTTGCATTCGCTCGCGCTCGATGGCTAATGGATCCCTGTTTTGGATGCAATCTACTAAAATCCCGAACAAAATCTCCGTTGATGTTTTTGGTGTCATTTTTCACCTCCCTTCAAATCTTTTATATGGCTCGCCCGTCTCAAGTCGGCGTCACTTATCCAATATTCACTTTTTTTCAATGTGCTTCCCACCGCAGACCTCAATTATTGGGAATCTAATTGAGGTCTCTGGTGGGAAGGCAAGCTTTTGACTTGCCTTATAAAGGAAGGAAGAGATTACCCAATAATTACTTTTCAGTAATTATTCGGAGGGGCTAGGATATCCTTTAAAAGGGATTCCTTTGACCTTCGCATTCGGCCTTGCCGAAGAGGTTTTCTCCCGCTTTCTTTATTTTCCTTATATAAAAGAACAAATATGACCGATGGAACCTGCAATCTGTATTGGTTCCTTCCCCTGAGAATTGCTTCAAGGGCTGACCTTGTCTTTGATAACTAGGAAAAATCCCAGGAAACGTTCATGCCACCGTTTCCTTTTACAGCTTCCTAATATCTTAATAAGACAAGGCCTTTCTCCTTCGCCGACATGATCGACTAGGGCAAGGCCTGGTTTTAGCTCTCGGTCAACGAACTACCACCCGGATTTCAATTTTCAAAAAATTAAAAACTGAAATCCAAGCAGTAGTTAAATCTTATTTACTTTTTATCAATGTGCTTCCCACCGCAGACCTCAATTATTGGGAAACTAATTGAGGTCTCTGGTGGGAAGGCAAGTTTTTGGCTTGCCTTGATTCTTCTATTCCTCCCAGGGCCTTTAGCACTCCTGGTAATTTGGCTGCATTTTGAATGCAGGCTGGTTTCTGTTGCCAAGCTTCACTATCCCGGAAAATAAGATAGCTACTTTCCAGCGACTCCGTTACCAAGCCAAAAGACCTCCCCAATTACATTGAGGACACTTTCCAGTTATTGGATCGTGGTCTTTTTTAATTTCTTCCTCAACGTAACGGTAAAATGCAGGGTCGTCCTTGAAAGGAAAACCACATTGTGGACATTTCTCTCTCAAGATTAATTGTTTAATTCTTCTTCCAACCAAAGCATTGATGTCTTCCCTGGATTCTTCTTTACGAACAACCTCCATATCCATCTTTACCTCCTTGTTTATTTTCTCTCTACTTATACTTTACAATGTGCTTCCCGCCGCAATCATCAAATTTCTTTAATGACCCTGGTGGAAAGGCGATGAGATTTTTATCATCGCCCGTGGTGGTCTGCTCCACTATGGCTCCAGTGTGTAGTTTTTATTTTTCGAGAGAACTTACCCTGGATACTAAACTCTCGCCCATGCTTTTACGCGGATGGATTTTTCCGCAACGAGGTTAGATTATTCATCTACCTTTTCGAGGCGGACAATAGCTCCTGCCTTTTCTACGCCTAGTTGTAGCCAGATAAGAATGGCCGCCATTGTCTCCTCTGAGACGGCTTCGATTTTTCCTACAGTAACCCAGCCGTCATTGGAGTTACCGAGTTGAATCAATACTTTCTTACTCATTTTTTCTCCTTTCAATGTACTTTTTCCCACCGCAGACCTCAATTATTGGGAATCTAATTGAGGTCTCTGGTGGGAAGGCAAGCTTTTGGCTTGCCTAATCGGGAGTTATTCTTTTCCTCCTCGATAGAATCACTTTTTCGACTTCGAGAGCTTCCGAAGTCTCTGCCGGGATTCGGAAGTGAGAACCCGGTGAGCAGACGATTTCCCTATCTGTTGCAAAAACCTAGATGTAAGTCAGATCTCCTCTTCAACTCGTCGGCGAACATATCAGCGATCTCTGCATCTTTGTTGTGAAGTTCGCCATAGAGCTTTTGAGAAAATAGATATAAGGACACATCATCTGCTCCGGCCTTCGCAATTCGCCTCGCTACCGTGTTCGGGTTTTGAGAAGCGAACTCTACGGCTTTTTGAAATCTATCCATAATCACCTCCTTTATATGGTTTAATTATGGTTTAATCTATTATTTATTAATTATTTCAAAGAACAAACTGTTAGTCCTAATTGACAGATTATATTGTAATTATAGCAAACTCAAACTTATCTGTCAAGGGAGCTTTTTTGTCTTATTTTTCCTGCCGTTATGATAGCTGATTTTTGCCTGTTTGTCAAGAGGGGGTAAAAATAGTGTCATTTGCTCTTGACATTTAATAAATTGTGGCTATACTACTATATAGTATCATTGACATTAGGACTAAAGAACCCGAGAAAGGAGGTGAGAAAGATGAGAAGTAAGGCAAAAACGGACAGAGTCACTATAAGATGGCTGTTTGGTCCCCCGGTAGCTCATTGCGCTAAAGGAGGCTGACAGAAAAAAGAATTCCTGTAGCAAGGAATGGAAAACAAAAAGCTCATCTCATTTGAGAAACAAAAGGCCTCTCTTTACGTAAAGAGAGGCCTTTCTATTTTTAGAATAAAATTTATTAACTTAAACTATTCCAAATTAAGTCAAACATAATTTTTACAGTATTAGCAATTTCTTCATCTTCAATAATTAAGGTTGTTATTTTTTCTTTAAAGGTACCGAAAATAGTTTTATGACCATAGACATTGATTTCAGTATAAAAAGGGGATATTTGGTTTATGGGGATAAACTTATATTGGTCCAATTTTTCTTGCGGGGCCGTTATAATCGGAGAAGAGGCGGTATAGATTAGTTTAGAAAAAATTTGTTCTTGCTTAAATTTCTCTTCTAATTTTTTTCTAAAAAGTCTGTCCTCGGGTAAAATTTTATAAACAGCTTCTAAGTTAACAAACTGGCTAATCTCTTTATATTTATCTGCTAAAAGCATTTCTCTGATAAGTTTAAGACCTTCTATCCCCTCAAAAAATTGGATTCCTGGTTTATTGGGGGCGAGATTATGAATAGCAGTGAGATCGGGTAGAATTTTTTGGAACAATTTTGTTTTTTCTTCTAAATCTCTTTTTTGTTTTTCTATTATTAAAGATAATAAATTCTCTGGATGAATGGGAGAAAAATATCTTTTTTTGCCTTTTTCAATAGAACTCACTAATCCCTTTTGGCTCAATTTTTCTATTTCTATATAAACCGTGGTTCTGTTAAGAGCTGATTTTTTAGCCAATTCTAAAACCGTAGCTTCTCCTAATTCCAAAGAAGCCAAATATACCTTAGCTTCTTTTTCTGAAAGTCCGAGTTGTTTAAGAAAAGGAATCATTTTATTGCCTCTCCAAAGCTAATGTTAGCAGATGGTCCAAGAGTCGGTCAAAGGAACAACCGACAACCGCCGCGGCTTTGGGGAAAAGCGATTCTTTGGTCAAGCCGGGAAGGGTATTTACTTCCAAAACATAAATGCCATCTTCGGCTACTATCATATCAACGCGGGAATAATCGCGGCAACCCAACGATTGATGAGCTAAAGAAGCCGCTTCTTGAATCGCCAAAGCGGTTTTTTCACCAAATATCCCCGGGCAAATTTCTTGAGTGGAGCCGTCGTATTTGCCTTGATAATCAAAAAGGGGCTTGCCTAAAGGCAGAACGATTTCTATCACCGGCAGGGCAAAATATTTTTCTCCCTGAAAATTTTCCAAAATGCCGCAAGTGACTTCCCTGCCTTTTATATATTGCTCCACCAGAACCGAATCGTCGTATTGAAAGGCCTTGCTTAAAGCCGGATGAAATTCTTTTTCGTTATTAACTAAAGAAACTCCCAGCGAGGAACCGCGATTGGCCGGCTTTACAACCCAAGGCAGGTCGTATTTGATTTTTTGATAATCTTGAATTTTGAAACTTGAAAACTGAAGATTTATCGCCGGTGGCGTCTTCAAACCGGCTCGCTGGAAAAGCTGCCGCGAAGCCCATTTATCCATCGCTAAAGCCGAAGCCGCGACACCGGAACCGGTATAAGGCAAACTCTTCTTTTCTAAAACAGATTGAACCTGGCCGTCTTCTCCGTATTCGCCGTGGAGGGCGTTGAAAATAACGTCAACTTCGGGAAAAGCAGGCCATTGACCGCTCTTGGAAATAAAAATATCAATAGCTTGGTATTTATCTTCAACTAAATTGGTCAAAACGTTGGCTCCGGTTAAAAGAGAAATTTCGTGTTCAACCGAAGGGCCGCCTCTCAAAACGCCAACTCTAATTTTGGACATTAATTAAATAATTTCTAATTTTTAATTTCTAATTTTCATTGAATTTTCAATGACCTAATTTCAAACCCTAAACGAAAACTTAAAGAACAGAGTTTAAAAATTGAAAATTGGAACATTTATTGGAAATTGAAAATTGATAATTGATAATTTCAAGCAATGCTATACCTTTATGGGCTTGATTTTGAAGCCCCGGATAATCCCGTAAAATTCCTCCCGCTCAATGCTTTCTTTCTGAAGCAGGGTTTTAGCCAAAGCATCTAAGGCCTTCCGCTGGGAAGAAATAATTTTTCTGGCGGCTTTAAGAGCTCGTTCTATTAAAACGCCCACTTCGCCGTCAATTTGCTTGGCTAATTCTTCCGAATAATCTTTTTCAGTGGTAATTTCGCGGCCTAAAAATATCAATTCTTCGGTCTTGCCGAAAGTCCGCGGCCCCAGTTTTTCGCTCATTCCGTATCGGGTGACCAAACTCTTGGCCAAATCAGTGGCTTGTTTTAAATCACTGGACGCTCCGGTGCTGACATCGTTGAAAACTATTGACTCGGAAACATGACCGCCGAACAAAACCGCCAAATCCGACAAAAACTGGGACTTGGTTTTTATCCTTCTTTCCTCCAGGGGCAATTTTAAAGTATAGCCCCCGGCCAAGCCCCGGCTGACAATTGAAACTTTATGAATCGGGTCGGTGTCTTGGAGGCCAGCCGCCACCAAAGCGTGGCCGGCTTCATGATAAGCGATTAATTCTTTTTCTTTTTGGGAAATCGCCCGGCCCCGGCGTTCCGGTCCGAGAATAACTTTTTCAATGGAATTAAATAAATCTTCCTGACTGACGGAATGTTTATTCTGGCGGGCGGCTAAAATAGCGGCTTCGTTAACCAGATTGGCTAAATCGGCTCCGGAAAAACCGGGAGTGCGAATGGCTACCTGTTTTAAATCAATGTTTTGACCCAAAGATTTTCCCCGACAGTGAATTTTCAAAATCGCTTCGCGGTCGTTGATGTCCGGCATATCTAAAATCACGCGACGGTCAAAACGACCGGGCCGCAAAAGAGCGGGGTCCAAAATATCCGGGCGATTTGTCGCCGCCAGCACGATGACGTTAGTGTCCCGCTCAAAACCATCCATTTCCACCAATATCTGATTAAGGGTTTGCTCCCTTTCGTCGTGGCCTCCGCCCAAACCCGCTCCTCTTTCCCGACCGACAGCGTCAATTTCATCAATAAAAACAATACAGGGAGCGTTCTTTTTGGCGATAGAAAAGAGATCGCGAGCCCGGCTAGCCCCGACTCCAACAAACATCTCCACGAATTCGGAAGCGGACATATGAAAAAAAGGAACATTGCTTTCGCCGGCCGTCGCCCGGGCAATCAAGGTTTTGCCCGTTCCCGGCAACCCCAACAACAAGATTCCGCGAGGAATCCGAGCGCCGATTTCCAGATATTTTTTGGGATTCTTGAGAAAATCAATAACTTCCGCCAATTCCTGCTTGGCTTCTTTCAAACCGGCCACATTCTCAAAAGTTATCCGGTCTTTGAAAGGCGCGAAAACTTTCACGTTAGCGCGGCCGAAACTAAAGGCCTGGTTCGCTCCGCTTTTCGCCT
>Ga0156252_128_pt1 | contig 17333 bp, 13 predicted proteins | sample RifCSPlowO2_12_FD_107899 | JGI IMG/M metagenome (GOLD analysis project Ga0156252, IMG submission 107899) | Candidatus Jorgensenbacteria bacterium RIFCSPLOWO2_12_FULL_42_11
ACATTTGTTCGTCTACCATATTTAGAATATCCGGCTCTTTTTAATTTTAATAACGAGCCATCAGATAGTCTTTTTGTACCGTTATCACCATCCCGCTCATCTTTATTTTCTCTGTCTTTTAGGAGATTTATTGTCTTTGGAGTACCCTTGCTCAACACAAACATATACTCAAATGTCTGCCAATATGTCTTATTATTTCCAACAGCACCCCGAGGAGTTTTTAGATATATCATTGTATCAAAAAGATTAAAACCAACTTGCTTGAAATGCAGAGCCTGTCTAAAAGATGTTCCTGTTTCGTCTCCTTTAATTGTTTGATCTCCGACAACCCATACAACAACTCCACCTTTTTTCATAACCCTAAACAACTCCCTTGCTATACCATCAAGATTAAAAGAATACCCATTGTAGTTTCTCAAATCATCATATGGTGGAGATGTAATAACCAAATCAACTGAATCAGCGGGCATTGTCCGCATTATCTCTATCGCATCCCCGCAGATAATTTTATTCAAGGGGAGTTTCTTGTATTGTTTAATTTCTGTTTTAACTTCCGGAAATGAGATAGCAACTGGATTTTCCTCACGAATAACATCAAGAACAATCCCTTGAATTGACACGTCTCGTCCGTTTCTAAATATGAGTGGCTCCATACTTTTGTTGGCAGGTTGTAATCGGATATGTCCTCTCTCTTTATAAAATTTCTTTAGGGTCGCTTCGTGGTTATCTATGAGAGCCACCACCTTTTGTCCATTCTCTGCTGTTTCTTGTTGGCGCACTAAAACGATATCGCCATCATTTATATTTTCATCAATCATACTTTTACCAACGACGCGGAGAGCATAAACTTCTGCAGATGAGGGAATTAGGGATTTTGGTACAGCGATTGTTTCCTTGTTTTCAATTGCCTCAATCGGTTGACCAGCCGCGATAGTGCCAAGCAAAGGAATTTTTACCATTGGTTCTTTGGATGCAACACTAATAGCGCGGGCTTTATTTTCTATTTTTCCTACGTAGCCACCTTCTTTAGGTTTTGAGATATGAAAATGAATAGTTGAAACAGAAGCGAGTTTGAGTCGCCTTCTGATTTCTTCAAAAGAAGGAGCATACCCTTTCTTTTGTGAGTAACTTTCTACGAAGTCTAGGACTTCTTTTTGACGTTTTGTTAACATATAGACTTGACCTGTTTACTACACATCAATTATAATAGAACAAAAGTAGAAAATCAAAGTCAAGTTATCCACAGATCAAAATTATGTCAAAAAGAAACAAAAAATATAAAGGACCCAAGCTACCGAAACGACCGGAAAGTTTTCATAATTTCGTAGATTGCCTGAAATGGCTAAAAAAATCCGTCTATGTAGTTATTAGGGGTAGAAAAACTGCACTCAATGGTAAGGATGGTATAAATTGGATAACTTTAGGAACTGGTTTTGTCGCCGCTCCGAATCGTTTTTTAACTGCTGGACATGTAATTAACGATCCAGAAAAAGGCGAGTTATTTAATCACCAAGAGGGAGATAAATATTATCTACTTAGACACGACGACGACAGCCAATGGCACTTTAGAATTTTTGAGCCTAAATTAGATAAGGAAATTTTTGTTTATTCTGGTATAGATTTAGCTGTTATATATCTTGATGAAGAATTTTATAAAAGTGGAGATAAAATATTTACCGATAAAAATGACTTTATCAGAATATCAAAAGATTTCTTGCCGATTGGAACAGAAGTTGGAGTTTTGGGGTATCCATTAAGTAAACTAGAATTTGATAATCACGATTTGAGTAAGCCACGTATCGGTAATATGTTATTACGAACTGACAAAGGCGTAATAAATTGTAGATACAAAACATCTGAAAAACATTCATTATATGAATTTACGATGGCTTTCAACCCAGGAAATAGCGGTGGCCCGATATTTGATATAAAAACTGGACGTGTTGTTTCAATCGTAAAGGGATGTAAATCGTCGCAAATCAACACAAGAGAAATTGCAATTCCGGATGAGGGCGCAAAACAATTAAAAATTTATAAAGAAAAAGCTTTCATTGAGGTACTGCACGCAACTTATTCAATGGGATTTGCAACTCCTTCTTTTTTAGAAGTTTTGAAACAACACAATATAATTAATTAGCCGCCAATTTTTTCAAAAAAGAAAGCCGAAGCCCGTGCGGATTCCTCCCCAGGCCCCTCATCCGCGCGAGCGAACCCTCTCAACTTCAAAATTTGAGTTTGTATCTAGTTTCTTGGCTCCGCGGGTAGGATTCGAACCTACGACCATCTCCTTAACAGGGAGTCGCTCTACCACTGAGCTACCGCGGAATATCTTTATTTTATATAAGGAAAGTCGCAAAGGCAAATTAATATCGCCTTGATAAATTCTTTAAAAAATTTAAACTATATTATATGAAAAAGGCAGTCTTGATTATCGCCGACCAAAATTTTCAGGATAGAGAATATTTTGTTACCAAAGAGACTTTGGAAGACGGAGGAATGGAAGTTAAAACCGCGGCCGGTCAAAAAGGGACAGCCGAGGGAGTTTTTGGTTTCAAAGCAGGTGTGGATTTGCCGGTGGCGGAAGTTAAGCCGGTTAATTTTGACGCCGTTGTTTTTATTGGCGGAGGCGGCGCCCTGGAATATCTTGATAATGAAATTTCTTACGATTTAGTTCGGGAAACAATCAGGCAAAATAAAATTTTAGCGGCTATTTGCGTCGCGCCGGTGATTTTGGCCAAAGCCGGAGCGCTGAAAAACAAAAAAGCGACGGTTTGGAGAAATTTTTCGGATAAAGAGCCGATAAAAATTCTAGAAAAGAACGGCGCCGAATTTGTTGATAAAAATGTGGTTGTTGACGGAAAAATCATCACCGCCAATGGTCCAGTCGCGGCCGAAGAATTCGGGGAAAATATTTTAAAGCTTATTAATGGATAACATTAGAAATTTTTGCATCATCGCCCACATAGACCATGGAAAATCCACTTTGGCCGACCGATTTTTGGAAATAACCGAAACCGTGCCTAAAGGGAAGCTTCGGGAGCAGTATTTGGACAGCATGTCTTTGGAAAAAGAACGGGGCATCACCATAAAAATGCACCCCGTTCGGATGATATATCATCCGAAAATTAAAAATGCGAAATGCAAAACGCAGAATGAAAATAATTCTGAATTCTTAATCCATAATTCTAAATTATCAAATTCAGAATATATTCTGAATTTGATTGATACTCCCGGCCATGTTGATTTTTCTTATGAAGTTTCCCGGAGTTTGAACGCCTGCGAGGGGGCGATTTTACTTTGCGACGCGACCCAGGGAATCCAGGCCCAAACCCTGGCTAATTATTTTTTAGCCAAAGAGGAGGGTTTGGCGGTGATTCCGGTCATAAATAAAATAGACCTGCCTAACGCTCAACCGGAAAAATTCGGCCGGGAATTGGCGGAATTGGTCGGCGTGAAAGAAGAGGAAGTGATTTTTATTTCCGCTAAATCAGGGATTAATGTTGACAGGGTTTTGGAAGCCATAGTTGAAAAAATTCCGGCTCCAACCGGCGATATCAACAAACCTTTGCGGGCTTTGGTTTTTGATTCTCTTTTTGACCAGCATAAAGGAGTAATCGCTTTTGTCAGAATCTTTGACGGCAAGATAAAAAAAGGAGACGAGCTAAAACTTTTGAGCACCAAAAAAGAATCCATTGTTTTGGAGGTGGGTATTTTCAAGCCGGATTTTTCCCCGGTGGAGAGCTTGGGAGTCGGGGAAACCGGCTATATTATAACGGGTTTTAAAGAAGTTAAGGATTGCCGGGTGGGGGATACCGTAACGAAAGTTTCAAGTTCCGACGTTGAGCCTTTGAAAGGATACAAAGAACCCCAACCGATGGTTTTCGCCAGTTTTTACTGCACCGATGCCGATGATTATTCAAAATTCAAAGAAGCTCTCGGCAAGCTGTCGTTAAACGACGCCGCTTTCACTTTCAAGTCGGAGGGTTTTTCGGAATTGGGATTTGGTTTTCGTTGCGGATTTCTGGGGATGCTTCATTTGGAAATAATAAAAGAAAGACTGGAAAGGGAATATGATTTGGATTTGATTGTGACCGCGCCCAGCGTTTCTTATCAGGTAATTTTAAATGGTAATCGGGAAAAATTTGTTCATTCGCCTCAAGAATTTCCCGATGCCGGGGAAATCGTCGCCATTCAAGAACCGTGGGTGAGGATAGAAGTGTTTTCTCCCGTCCAGTATCTCGGTCCGATAATGGAATTGGTGAAAAAATTTCGGGGCATTTACAAAAAAACCGAATATTTGGCGGAAGATGTCATTTTGTTTTATGAAATGCCGCTGGCTTCTTTTTTGGATAATTTTTTTAACGGACTGAAAAATATCAGCGCCGGCTACGCTTCAATGAATTATCATTTCCTTGATTATCGCCCCGGCGACCTGGTGAAAATGGACATTAAAATCGCCGGGAAAAAAGTTGACGCTCTTTCTTTCATCATTCCCAACGCGGAAATTCAAATTGAGGGCAAGCGGCTGGTGGCCGAATTAAAAAAAGTCATCCCTCGGCAACTGTTTGAAATAACCATTCAGGCGACCGTTGGCGCTCAAATTATCAGCCGCGAAACAGTATCGGCGGCCAGGAAGAACGTAACCGCCAAACTTTACGGCGGGGACAGGACGAGAAAAGACAAGCTGCTCAAAAAACAAAAAGCCGGCAAAGCGAAACTCAAAAGAATCGGGACAGTTGACGTTCCCCAGGAGGCCTTTTTCGCCATTTTGAAAAATCGGTAGGCCTTTCATCGCGACTCCAAACTATTTCTGTTTGTTGACAAGCAGTATCGGGTAAAAATAATTTACTATTGTAATTCCACGATCGTGGAATTACAATAGTAAATTATATTTTGAGAATTAATGAAGAGGTGTATAATATAAAAATTCGTCCATAGCTCAACGCGCCCATAGCTCAATTGGCAGAGCAGCTCCCTTTTAAGGAGAAGGTTGTAGGTTCGATTCCTACTGGGCGCACCACGTAGGAAATTGCAAGTTTGAAGGGTTCGCCTCGCCCGCCCCGCCCGCTGGCGGGGCAAGCTCGGCGACTAATTGGTATTCAATTTTGGGGGTAAAAACGAATTCACGATTTCGCATTTTGATGGAAGAAAATTTTTTAATCCAATACTGAAACCTAGAAAAAGCCTTAAAAGATAGGTTTTTTCTATTGGGCTTGACTTTCAAGCCCATATATGCTATATTAGCGATACTATCAGAATCTAAAGAAACTGATAGTCTCTGGGGTAAATTCGCCACAGAGAACTGTACCTTAAGGAGGTCAAAATGGATAAGGAGGTCAAAATGGATTGGTTGGAAAAACTTGCACTTGGTGTCGGTATCGGCATTCTCGCAATCGTGATCATCGCGTTTATGGGAGTGGTCGGTGCAATCCCCACCTACTTCCTGTGGAACTGGCTCATGCCCGATATTTTCGCTCTCAAAGCGATCACCTTCTGGCAGGCGTGGGGCCTCGTCTTCCTGTCGGGGATTCTGTTCAAGAACTCCTCGTCCTCGAAGTCGTCCAGCCGCGACTAAGGAGCGGCAACATGTTCCGAGTTCACATCCGAGGCCCTTGTGGAGATTATCTCCGCTTGGGCCTCTAACTTTTTCTAAAATTGAAATCTTTGCCATAATCTTGTATTATTTAGATATTCGCTTTGCGAATTTTGGATTGAATGCCGCCAAAGAAAAACTTGTCATCCCTACGGGAGATCTCCCGCAGGGAGAAAATTGTCATTCGTGCGGCTCCGCCGCCTTTCCGAATTTTCGCGGTGGGACTTCCTCGCCGCCTGCGGCGGCGAAATGCGTTCGGACTATCTTTAGAATACTGCACCAGAAATTATGAAAAAAAATAAATTTCCGATTTTTCCCATTTTGATAATTTTATTGGCGATTTTGGCCGGGCTTTTTGGTTATCAGCCGGCTTGGATAAAAGCGCGTTCCAAGGTTCATTTGCCCGAAAGTTTTAATCGGGATTGGCGACTGGGTTTGGATTTGGTGGGCGGCAGTCTTTTGAATTACGATATTGACCTTAGCCAGGTGGCGACTCCGGACCGGGATTCGGTGGTTGAAGGATTGAGAGACGTCATTGAAAGAAGAGTCAATCTTTTTGGCGTCAGCGAGCCCCAGATTTACACCGCCGATGCCGGAGAACAACGCCATTTAAGCGTGGAATTGGCCGGCATTAAAGACATTAACCAGGCGATTAACATGATTGGCGAGACGCCGCTTTTGGATTTTAGAGAAGTGGAAGAACTGCCAAAAACCGAAGACAAAGAAGCGAGCTATAAATTTATTCCTACCAATCTGACCGGTCGTTATGTCAAAAGCGCGCAGGCGAACATAGGTAATTTAGGCAAACCGGCGGTGAGCATTGTTTTTAACGATGAAGGGGCGAAAATTTTTGAAGAATTGACCAGCCGGAATGTCGGCAAGCCATTGGCGATTTTTTTGGACGACGAACTGATTGAAATACCGGTGGTCAGGGAAGCGATAAGCGGCGGCCAAGCCCAGATTTCCGGCAATTTTACTCCGGATTCCGCCCGGAAATTGGTGGAGCGATTTAACGCCGGCGCTTTGCCGGCGCCGATTAAATTAATCAGTCAGCAGACGATAGGCGCCAGCTTGGGCTCGGATTCCCTTAAAAAGACAATTTTTGGCGGTGTTGTCGGTTTGCTTTTGGTAATTTTGTTTATAATCGGTTATTACAGAAGTCTTGGCCTGATAGCTTCGTTGGCGTTGGCCATTTACGCGGTTTTGACTTTGGGTATTTTCAAACTTATTCCTGTTACTTTGACTTTGGCCGGCATCGCCGGTTTTATTCTCTCCATCGGCATGGCGGTTGACGCCAATGTTTTGATTTTTGCCAGAATAAAAGAAGAATTAAAAAAGGGCTTGTCAAAAAGGGCAGCCATTGAAGAGGGGTTTCGTCGAGCCTGGTCATCCATCCGGGATTCCAATATCACCACTATTATTATCGCCGTGATTTTGTTTTATTTTGCCACCAGTTTTGTCAAAGGATTCGCTCTGACACTTTTTATCGGCGTTTTGATGAGCATGTTTTCAGCCATTACCGTCACCAAATCTTTATTGGAAATGTTTACCAAGAATCACGAAAAACAAAAATAACTTATGAACATCATCAAACATCGCAATATTTTCTTTATGTTTTCCGGCGTTTTGATTTTGGCCAGTATTTTCGCTTTCTTCTTTTTCGGCGTCAGGCAGGGGATTGATTTGGCTGGCGGCACCAATTGGCAAATTCAGATAAAAAATCCGGCGGTCAAGGATAGCGATCTGAAATCGGTTTTGGGAATCATATCGGGTTATTCCGATTTAACAGTTAAATCTTTATCCGACCGGGATTTTATCATAAGGTTTTCAAGCATTTCCGAAGAGAATCATCAAAAATATTATCAAGTGTTGAAAGAAAAATTCGGAGAAGTTGAAGAACGGAGTTTTGAAAGCATCGGGCCGACTATCGGCCGGGAGTTAAGGCAACGTTTTATCTGGGCTTTTGTTCTCGGTTTATTGGGCATCCTGTTTTACGTGGCCTGGGCTTTTAGAAAAGTTTCTTATCCGATTAAATCATGGAAATACGGCGTTATCGTCATTCTTTGCGCTTTTCACGATATTATCATTCCTATCGGCCTGATGACTTTTTTGGGCTGGCGGCAGGGAGTGGAAATCAATACCAATTTTATCGTTGCCTTGATGTTTATTTTGGGCTATTCAATTAACGATACTATTATTATTTTTGACCGTGTCAGAGAAAACCTGTCTTTGGCCAACAGAGGTCATTTTGATTTTGCCGGACTAATCAATGCCGCCGTCAGGCAGACCTTTAGCCGTTCAATCAATACTTCCCTAACCACGGTCTTGGCGATCTCGCCGCTTTATTTTGTCGGTCCGCTTTCTCTGAAATATTTCATCTTAACTCTTATTTTGGGAATAATAGTCGGCGCTTATTCCTCAATATTTTTTGCCAGTCCTCTTTTGTACGTTTGGCATCGGAAGAAATAAAATAAAAAATGAAACAAAACTGGCACGCTCTTTCCGTTGAGGAAATTATCCGAGAACTGAAAAGCGATGCTTATCTGGGTCTGTCGGGAGAAGAAGCCGGAAAACGGCAACAAAAATTCGGTTTCAATAAACTGCCCGGAGAAAAACTCTTATCCAGGCCGAAGATATTCTTAGAGCAATTTAAAAGCCCTTTAATTTATATTTTGGTCATTGCCGGAATACTTACTTTGCTTTTGAAAGAATACGCTAACGCCGTTGTAATTTTCGGCGCGGTTTTTTTAAATACCGTTTTCGGTTTTTTTCAAGAAAACAAAACATCGCGAGTTTTGGCCGAACTGAAAAAATTGGCAAAAGTCAGGACTTATGTCGTGAGAAACGGCGGGGAAAAAGAAATCAGCCAGGAAGAATTAACGCCGGGCGATCTAATTTTATTGCATCCGGGAAACAAGGTTCCGGCTGACGGAAGACTGATTGAAAGCCATAATTTAAAAATTAACGAGGCCTCTTTGACCGGCGAATGGTTTCCGTCTGAAAAAATAACCGGAGTTTTGCCGGAAAAAACTCTTTTGGCCGACCGGGACAATATGGTTTTTATGGGCTGCGTGGTTGAAGACGGCCGGGGGAGAGTAATTGTAACTGAAACCGGATTGAAAACGGAAATTGGCCGAGTGGCGGAAATGATTGGAAGAACTAAAGAAGAAAAAACGCCTTATCAGAAAAAAGTAATTCATTTAAGCAAAGCCATCGGAGTTTTAATAGTTTTTCTTTCTCTTTTCGTTTTCGTTCTGGGAATAACGACCGGTCGGGAAATTTTTGAAATGTTTTTGACGGCCGTGGCCGTGGCCGTGGCGGCTATCCCTGAAGGATTGCCGGTAGCCATCACCGTTATTTTGTCTATTGGTATGCAAAGGATTTTGAAAAAGCGAGGATTGGTCAGAAAAATGGTTGCCGCCGAAACTTTGGGCAGTACTTCTATTATTTGCACCGATAAAACCGGCACTTTGACGGAAGCCAGGATGCAAGTGGCGGGTATTTTCAGCGAAGCCAAGGAAATCTTTACCGATGGTTTGAAATATTCGGAGGAAATTGACGGAAACAGTTCTGAATCTCATATCTTGGCTTTAAAAATCGGAATGTTGGCCACCGAGGCTTTTATTGAAAATTCCGAAGACGAACTTCATAAATGGATTGTTCGGGGGAGGCCGATGGAAAGGGCGTTGCTTTTGGCCGGTATTCAAGCCGGATTTTCAAAAAAAGAATTGGAAGAAAAACAGCCCAAAATTGACGAACGGTTTTTTGACCCGGTTCATAAATATTCCGCCACCCTTCACCGTTTTTCCGATAAAAAAAATATTTTATACGTTTTAGGAGCGCCGGAAATAATTTTAAAGATGTCCAAATTGTCTTTGAAAAGCTTTAATCAGCTTAGCCAAAAAGTTGACCATTTGGCTTCCCGCGGTTCCCGGGTTTTGGGTTGCGCTTATAAGAAAATAAAAAATTTAATCCCGACGCCCAAAGGGGTCGGGACTCCGACCGCAAATGTCGGAGAAATCAAAGATACCGATTTAGAAGCAATGACTTTTGGGGCTTTTATCGCCATTCACGACCCTATCCGGAAAGAAGTTAAAGAGGCGATGAAAATTTGCCGGCAGGCCGGGATGAGGCCGATTATTGTCACCGGCGACCACAGATTGACGGCTAAAGCGATTGCCGAAGAACTGGGCTTGCCGGCCAAAGAAGAAAATATTATTGAGGGAAGCGAACTGGAAAAATTAAGCGAGGCGGAATTTAGGGAGAAATTGAAAGATATTGAAATTTATGCTCGGGTTGAACCCGGTCAAAAATTAAAAATTATAGAGGCCTGGCAGGCAAGGGGAGAAGTGGTGGCGATGACCGGCGATGGCGTCAACGACGCGCCGGCTCTTAAAAAAGCCGACATCGGAGTGGCTCTTGGTTCCTGGACCGATGTGGCGAAAGAAGCTTCCGACTTGATTCTTTTGACCGACAATTTTTCAATTATCGTGGCCGCGGTTGAAGAAGGCCGGGTCATTATTGATAACATCAGAAAAACGGTTACCTTGCTGGTTTCCCAAAGTTTCTCGGAAATAATTTTAATCGGCGCCAGTCTTGTCGGGGGCTTGCCTTTGCCGATTCTTCCCGTCCAAATTTTGTGGGAAAATTTGATTGAAGGCAGTCCCCAGGGGATTGCTTTGGCTTTTGAACCGAAAGAGAAAGACCTGATGGGGAGAAAACCGGAACATCCGAACCGTCCGCTTTTGACTCCTCAAATGAAAACGATAATTTTTGGTTTCGGCATTTTTACCGATTTAGTTATTTTGGGATTGTTTCTGTATCTGTTAAAAATAGAAATGCCCTTGCCCGAAATCAGGACCGTGGTTTTTGCCGCTTTGGCCATTGATACCGTTTTTTACGCCATCTCCTGCAAAAATTTAAGAAAAAATATCTGGCAATATAATCCGTTTTCCAATTTATATTTAGTCGGTTGCATGATTTTCAGCTTGGGAATGTTGTTTTTGGCCATTTATTTGCCCTTCCTTCAGAATTTATTGAAAACCACGCCTTTGAATTTTTTTGACTGGACGCTGCTTTTGGGCTTGGGGTTGATAAATTTGGTTTTGATTGAAATCATTAAATGGTTTTTCAGAATAAAATCGGAAAAATAACAACTTTGCATTACGAAGCCAAGCCGCGAATAGCCAATAAAAAGATTTTTCTGAAACCCAAACGGAAGCGCAGCTCCGATGAAATTGGAGCGTGAGCGGGTTGAAGAAAATCTTTTTATTGGCTATTCGCGAAATAACCGTTTCTTAATTTAAAGATAATAAATATGTTTTCGTTTTATATTCTAATTTTTATAATCTGTTGCGTTTTGCTTTATTTTTCCGGCGAGTGGATTATCGGCGGATTGATGAGAATCGCCAAATTCCTCGGCTGGCGGGAATTCGTGGTCGCCTTTTTCGTAATGGCTTTCGCCGCCTCCTTGCCCAATCTTTTTATCGGGATAACTTCGGCTTTGAAAGGAATCCCCCAACTTTCTTTCGGCGATATCGCCGGAAACAATTTAATTGCCATGACCTTGGCGGTGGCTCTCGGTGTTTTGGCCGCCAAAAATAGAGAAATTCCGGCGGAAAGCCGAATGGCGCAAACAACTTTGGTTTTTACGATAGCAGCCGCCATTTTGCCATTATTGCTAATTAGGGACAATACGCTTTCAAGAGCGGACGGATTATTGTTGATGGCATTTTTCGCTTTTTATGTTTATTGGCTTTTTTCCAAAAAAGAAAGATTTGCCAAAATTTACAATGACCGCCAGACTCGCCAAATTCCAATCGCGAAAGAATTAAAACTCTTTTTTAAAGACGCGGGGAAATTAGTTTTAGGAATAATATTTTTAATAATTTCGGCTCAAGGGATTGTCGTTTCCGCCCAATTTTTCGCTCGGAGTTTCAATGTCTCAATAATTCTAATTGGACTTTTAATTACCAGTTTTGGGAATGCCTTGCCGGATATTTATTTTGCCATAGTTTCAGCCAGAAAAGGCGAAACCTGGATGATTTTGGGGGGGTTGATGGGCGCGGTTATTATGCTGTCTACTCTGGTTTTGGGAATTGTTTCTTTAATCCATCCCATTGAAATTTTAGATTTTACGCCTTTGATTATCGCTAGAATTTTTCTGATAATATCCGCTCTCTTTTTCTTCTTTTTTGTCCGCACCGGCCGCCAAATCACCAAAAAAGAAGCTCTTTTTTTGATTTTGATTTACATCGCTTTTGTTTTAGTCGCGTTATCGCAAGGTGTTGACTTTTGATTTTGAAAATGTTAGAGTTTTTCTTAGAATGATTAAAGAATTAGACAATTTCATAAATAGCCATCTGTCCAATCTGGAAAAACGTCAGCGGGAAATTCTGACGGAAAGATTTGGATTTAAAGACGGTGAAAAGAAAACCCTTCAGGCCATCGGGGATATTTTTGGCATTACCCGGGAAAGAGTGAGGCAGATTGAAAATCAGGGGATGGAAAAATTGAAAATCCAGCCGGTTCGGGAACAAATAGGCAAATTAATAGAGCCGTTGAAACAACATCTGGCTTCAGCCGGCGGTTTGAAGCGGGATGACCTTTTTATTCAAGATGCAAAAGGCCTGACCGTCGCGGAAAATTGGCCTAAATTTTTTGACAATAAATTAAGATTTATTTTTCTTATAAATAATGAACCGAAATTTTCGGAGGCCAGCGATAATTTATACGACTTTTGGTATCTGGATGAAAAGACCAAAACCGAAGCCTTGAAAAGAATCAAGGAATTTTTCGGTTTTTGTCAGAAATCCGGTCCGGAAAAAATCATTGACCGGAAAATCCATCTGGCCCGTTTCCAGGACTTGATGGATATTAATTATCTGTCGCTGTCAAAAAATTTCAATATCAATGTTTTTGGCGACTTCGGTTTAAGTTCTTGGCCGGAAATTAATCCCAGGGTTGTCAGCGACAAGGCCTATTTGGTTCTGAAAAAAAATAATCGCCCGTTGCATTTCAGGGACATTTCGCAAAAGATTAATGATTTAAAATTTGACCATAAAGAAGCCCACCCCCAGACGGTTCATAATGAATTAATCAGAGATAATCGTTTTGTTTTAGTTGGACGGGGGATTTACGGTTTGCGGGAACAGGGCTATGAACCGGGAACCGCCCGGGAGGTATTGGTCCGGATTCTCAAAAAACACGGTCCTCTTGACGCTCAAAAAATAATCCAGTTGGTTCAAAAAGAACGTTTTTTGCGGGAAAACACTATTTTCCTGAATCTCCAAAACAAGCGTTGTTTTGAAAAATTGCCCGACAATCGTTATACTCTTATCAGGGAGGCGTAAATTAACCCGAGAAATTGGAATTTCTAATTCCTAAATTCAATGGCAATAGAAGTTTTTAATGGAATTCTCCAGATTATTTTTCGCATTTTAGCGGCGAGCTGGTGGGCGATTTTGCCGTTGATTCTTTTGCCTGTTTTTTTGGATTTTTGGCTGATGGCCATTCGTTTTAAGTATATTCTTAAAATCAAGTGGGTTCTTTTGGAAATAAAAATTCCCCGGGAAATTCTAAAAACCCCGAAAGCCATGGAACTGGTTTTCGCGGCGGTTTATTCAATGCACGACAGCAAGAAATTTGTTGATATCTGGTGGAAGGGAGAAGTGCAATTTTGGGCGACTTTTGAAATGACGGGCCATGCCGGAGGAATTCGTTTTTACGCGCGAATACCGGCGCAATTTCGCAACATGATTGAATCGGCGATTTATTCCCAATACCCGGACATTGAAATTGTTGAAGCCGAAGATTACGTTGACCTATTGCCCGCGGTTCTGCCCAATAATATCTATGACCTTTGGGGAAATAATTTTATTTTGGCCAAGCCGAACGCTTACCCCATCCAGACCTATCCTTTTTTTGAAGACATAACGAAAGAAAAACGGCTTGACCCCTTGGCGGTTATCATGGAGGCCTTGTCAAAAACCAAAGAAGACGAAATGAGCTGGCTTCAGCTTTTGGTGAGGCCGGTTGACAATAGTTGGAAAAAAGAAGGAGAGGAACTGGTATCTAAATTAATCGGCCGTAAAACAAAAAAAGAAAGAACTGTTTTGGAAGATTTGGGGGTATTTCTGGGAAATTTGATTAAAGCGCCTTTTACCCCTCCGGTTTGGCCGGATGACGAACAAAAAGAAGGGCCGGCCACCAATTTGGGTTCTTTGACCCCGGGCGAAAGAGACGTCGTCGCGGCGGTGGAAAACAAAATTTCCAAATTGGGTTTTGAGTCAATTTTGAGATTCGTCTATATAGACAAGGCCGATGCTTTCACCAAATCCAACGTTTCCTCTGTTTTTGGGGCCATGCGGCAATTTACCACCCAGCATCTTAACGGTTTCAAATTTCATTCTCCAACCACCACCAAGGCCGACCCTCCTTTCAAAGCCCGAAAAAACTATCTTCGTAAACGCCGGATTTACGATAGTTACCGATGGCGTTTCTTTCCGTTTTTTCTCAAAAATAATAAATTGCCTATTTTAAATACCGAAGAATTGGCCACCATTTATCATTTTCCGACCACTTTCGTGGAAGCGCCAACCTTAAAACATTTGGATTCCAAACGAGGCGAGCCGCCGGCCGAATTGCCGATTATATAACAAACAAAAACTAAAATGGAAAATGAAATAACTTTACTTGCTCAAACTAATTTCCGGAATCAGCGGGTGAAATTCGGGATAAAAACCGATGACCGGCGCCGGCATATGTATGTTATCGGAAAAACGGGAACGGGGAAAACCGAGATGCTTGAAAATATGGCCTTGGCGGACATTAAGGCCGGCCACGGATTGGGCATCATTGACCCTCACGGCGAATTTGCCGAAAAAATCTTGGAATTGATACCCGAGTCCCGGATGGACGATGTTATTTATTTCAACCCGGCCGATATCAATTATCCCATTGCTTTTAACCCCCTGGAGGTAGCCGACCCCGAGCTTCGCCATTTAGTCGCTTCCGGCATTATGAGCGTTTTTAAGAAAATTTGGCCCGATGTTTGGTCGGCCCGGATGGAATATATTTTGAATAATTCTTTATTGACCCTTTTGGAATATCCCGGCTCCACTTTATTGGGCATTATGCATTTATTATCCGACAAAGAATATCGGAAAAAAGTGGTGGGCAACCTTCAGGATTCGGTTGTTAAAAGTTTTTGGGTTGACGAATTCGCCCGCTATACGCAACGTTTGGAAACCGAAGCCGTGGCGGCCATCCAGAACAAGGTAGGCCAATTCGTTTCCAATCCGCTGATTCGCAATATTATCGGCCAGGCCCACTCTTCAATCAATCTCCGAAAAATAATGGACGAAAAGAAAATTTTTATCGCCAATCTTTCCAAGGGAAAAATCGGCGAAGACAACTCGGCTCTTTTGGGGGCGTTGATGATTACCAAATTGCAGTTGGAGGCGATGACCCGAAGCGATATCGCGGAGAGCCAGCGTAAAGATTTTTATCTTTATGTTGATGAATTTCAGAATTTTGCCACCGATTCGTTTGCCAATATCTTGTCGGAAGCCAGGAAATACCGGTTAAATCTGATTTTGGCCCACCAATATATCGGGCAACTGACCAGCGATAGAAATACCAAAGTCCGGGACGCGGTTTTTGGCAACGTTGGGACTATCGTCGTTTTTCGGGTGGGGGCGGAAGACGCGGAGTTTTTGGAAAAAGAATTTGAACCGGAATTTTTGATTAACGATTTGGTGAATTTAGCCAAATTTAACATTTATGTAAAACTGATGATTGACGGCGTCGCTTCCCGGGCTTTTTCCGCCGAAACCCTGCCTTTGGAGAAAGCGGCGGCTTCTAATTTGAAAGAAGTGATTATTGAAAACTGCCGCCATCGCTACAGCACTTCCAGGGACATCGTCGGGCAAAAAATTGCCGACGAATGGGTCAACAGAAGCTCAATTGATGAAAAGATAGTGCGCCGCGGAGAGATGCCTTTGGAAAAAATTTTGACGCCTCAACTCCCGAAAGAAGTCCGGCCGCCAGTTGTTGTTGAAAGAACCCCAAAAGAAAGAACGGAAGTAAACATCGGAGATCTGCAAAAAGCGATTGAAGAAGCCCTGAAAGAAAAAGAGGGGAAATAAAAAATAATTAATGGTGAATAAATTCTTAATTCTTAATTCATAATTAAAAATACATGCTGTCCATCAATGATTTAAAGCGCGGCGTTATCGTGGTGATTGACGGCAATCCGCATGTGGTTTCGGAGGTCAAGCATTTGCATATGGGTCGCGGCGGTTCCAGCGTTCAGACCAAAATCAAGAATCTTCTGACCGGCCAGGTTTTCAGCCGTAATTTTAAACCGGCCGATAGTTTTGAAGAAGCGGAAATGGAAAAAACAAAATCGCGTTTTCTTTACGGAAATCGCGGCGTTTATTGGTTTGACGAAGTCGGCAATCCCCAAAACCGTTTTTCTTTCAAGGACGAAGAATTAGGCGAAGAAATTACTAAATTTTTAAAGTCCAATTTAGAAGTTATCGCTTTAAAATTCAACGGAAAATTTATCAATATTGAACTGCCGATTAAAGTTGATTTTAAAGTAGTGGAAGCCCCGCCTTCAATTCGCGGCGATACGGCTCAAGGCGGCAATAAGCTGGCAACCGTTGAAACCGGCGCTAAAATTCTTGTTCCGCTGTTTATCAATGAAGGAGATATTATAAGGGTAAATACCCAGCTGGGGGAATACGTGGAAAGGGTTGAAAAAGTTTAAAAGGGAAGAGAGTTGTTATTTATCTGACATTAATTTTTTTTAAACGCAGTGAATTTAAAATAACGCTGATACTGCTAAAGGCCATCGCGGCGGCGGCGAAAATCGGATTGAGCAAAATTCCAAAAAGCGGATATAGAACCCCGGTGGCAACCGGGATAAAAACCGTGTTGTAAAAAAAGGCCCAAAAAAGATTTTGTTTTATGACGCGCATTGTCTTTTTTGACAACTTGATCACTTCCGGAATAAGCATTAAATCTCCCCGAATTAAAGTGATATTGGCCGATTCCATGGCGATATCGGTTCCTTCGCCCATGGCGATGCCTATATTGGCTTGGGTCAGAGCGGGCGCGTCATTGATGCCGTCGCCGACCATCGCTACGATTTTCCCTTGGCTTTGAAGTTCGCGCACTTTTTCAGATTTCTTGTCCGGTAAAACTTCGCTCATTACATTTTCTATGCCTGCTTGACGGGCAATGGCGCGGGCGGTGCGATCGTTGTCGCCGGTAAGCATCCAGACATCGATATTGGCTTTTTTCAAGGTCATTACGGCTTCAGTTGACTCTTTTTTCAGCACATCGGCGACAGCCAACGCGCCCTTAACGCGTTTGGCAACAACCAGAATCATCACCGTTTTACCCTCGTTTTCTAAATTTTTGATTTTTTCCTCATACGGAGAAACGGTTATCCCGATTTCCGTCAAAAGAGCTCTGTTGCCCAAATAAGCTTCAACTTTTTGAGATTGAACCCCGTTAGAAATCACGCCCGCGCTCTGTACGCCAAAATGGTCTTGGGGCGGGCTATTTCTAACGGGGTGAATTCGCAAAAATCCGCGCAATCCTTTGCCGGAGATTGCCTTAAAATCTTCTAATTTATACAAACTAATTTTTTCTTTTTTTGCTTCGTTTATTATTGCTCTATCAAGCGGAAAGGGGGATTTTGGGTTCAGGTTAGTGGCGTATTGTAAAA
>Ga0156252_133_pt2 | contig 16904 bp, 13 predicted proteins | sample RifCSPlowO2_12_FD_107899 | JGI IMG/M metagenome (GOLD analysis project Ga0156252, IMG submission 107899) | Candidatus Jorgensenbacteria bacterium RIFCSPLOWO2_12_FULL_42_11
TTGGGCGATGCCGAAAGGCAAAGATACGCGAGTCGTGTCCAAGACATTTTTAAAATCCACAAACATCCCTTGGGCGGTTTCGGGACGAAAATAAGCCACGTTTGAAGTTTCTTCGGCCGGACCGACAAAGGTTTTAAACATCGAATTGAATTGTTTTGGCGCCGCCAATTCATTACTGTCGCAATTCGGACATTTATTCGCTTCGCCAGCGCGAAATCTCTCGTGGCATTTTTTACATTCAACCAAAGCGTCGGTAAAATTTTTCAAATGGCCGCTCCCTTCCCAAACTTTCGGATTCATAATCAAAGCGGTGTCAACGCCAACCATGTCATCGCGGCTTTGAACGAATTTTTTCCACCAAAGCTGTTTGATGTTGTTTTTTAATTCAACGCCAAGCGGCCCGTAGTCCCAGGAATTGGCCAAACCGCCGTAAATTTCCGAACCCGGGAAAATAAACCCCCGGCGTTTGCAAAGAGAAACAATTTTATCCAAAAGATTAATCATAGTTTATTGTCCTACTATCCCTTTTGCCTGGCTGACTGTCAAGTCGTCGGGCAAAAACGAACTGACCCCGACGGCCTGATTTTGAAGACGGGTCTCGCTGAATTTATCAAAAGCGGTGATTGAAGTTTCTTTAATCAAAGGCTGGTAATTTCCCGCCTGGGCAATATTGGGCATGGCTTCTATCTGGAAAACGGCTTCAAGGGGCTGGCCGACAATTCCTTTGGTGGCCGGAATTTCGTTAATCAGCCAGACGATTTCCTGGGTTCGGTCATTGTAAACCGGCGAAGAACCGTTATTACTTTTAACTTGAGCGGTCCAACTGACCCCGGATTCCAAAAAAGCCCTTACTTCAACATTACGAACATCGGTGGCGTAATTGGAAATAAGCCAATGAACGGTATATTGGGTGGGCTGGTTAACCCGGGGCGGCCAAGGACCGCGATTAAGCAGACCGGAAGCGGCGTCCCGGAAATAAACCTTGGTTTCAATTTTAATCAAGCCCGCCACTTTAACATCCAACTCGGCCAAACCCGTAGTTTTCCCGGCCGACAAATAATAAGGAACGGTGGGCGAGTCAATCACAGCCTCCGCTTTAAGATGATAATTTTTATCGCCCAGTCTTTTAATGGGAAATTGGTCTTTAACCCGAATCTGGAAAGTCGCCAGGCCCGTATCGCCGGCCGACAAAACCCGGAGCTCCGGCATATTGCTGGCATTCCAGGTTAAAGTGTTGGTTGTGGAATTGAAGTTAGCGTTGCTTTGCAAGGTATTAAAATCAAATAATTCTCCGGTTAATTTCACTTTCATCACCGCGTCAGCCAGGCCGACACCGCTGTTGTTTTGGTAAGAAACCACGTAAACCAATTGACCGCCTAATTGAGCGACATAATTTTCTTGTTCGTTTAAAGAAACCGATATTCCCAGAGGCGAGGGGGCAACCGCCAAACTGCCGGATTTTTGATTCATTAAATAGCGGCGGCCCGCGACATTCATCGTGAGCTTAGCGTTAAAATTAAAAACGGATTTCTCTTGTCCGATTAACCGACCGCTGATAATAATATCGCCTGCGGAGTCCGGCGCGAGATTTTTTAATTCCCAGACATTATTGGCTCCGGCGGGCTTGGGGTTGGCGGACTCAAAAGCAAAACTGGCGGGATAATCAAGCTGAAGCTCCAGGCCCGAAAAATTTTCCAAAGAAATATTGCGATAACTGATTTTAATGTCAAATTTCTCGCCGCTTAAAACCTGGTCTGGCGGAGTCATATCCAAAGAAACCCCTGATTCTTTTACTCTTAAATCAAAATCCCGGCGTTCTTCAAAACGCGCCTGGCCGATGCCTGAAGCGCCATGAGAAATATAGGCCGTAAATCGTTTTAGGGTATTTTCGTCTCTTATTATCACGAGACGCAAAGACTTCCGGGCCAAACTGCCTACGCCGATATCGCCTAAATCCTCGCCATAAATTCTCTGATTTTCAGACGCTCCCAGCATAACCGCTCCGTCGGGCAGACTAAGGCTTAAACGGGCATTTTTCAAAACGCTCTTTGACTGATTATTAAAATCAACGATTAGTTCAAAAGGAACACCGATGTTGACTTCGGCCGGCCCGGTAACTTCCATCGTCAAACCGCGGCTTTGAAGATACTGAAAAATAAAAAAACCGCTGCCAATTAACGTGATAATCAAAGCGGCAATCGCCAACCAAAAAAATCGCCGCGTCCATTTGGCAAAAAAGGGATTAGAACTCATACCCAGTTAACTCAACTCCGAAAGACAAAAATCCCTCATTTCGGAGTTGATTAATTTTACTTCGACTGGATTCTGTTTGTTTTGGTTATTCATATATCTTATTTAAGATTTTTGTCCCGATGTATTCTTCTATTTGTTTTGTTAGATTCTTTGGACATAACTGGACAGCACAAGCTTCATCTTTTTATCTGACAACACATTATCACAGAAGAATACCATCGGAGTTGAGTTACTGGGTCATAACTCTAATAATAATCTATTTTGGGGAACTTTAAAACCGCAGTTCCGGCAAAGAAAAATCTGGTCTGCCGCTAAAAAATATTTTATGAATTTGGAACGGCATTTCCGACATTCGGCCAATTTCGGGTCGTATCCTAAAATTTTCAAAAACTGACTGTAAAAAATTTCTCTTTTAGCCAAAGTTTTTTTTAACCAAAACCAGAGCTTGGGGTCTATTTCTTCGGAATAAATAAGTTCTTTGAGAGCCGAGAGAAGCTTCAGGGCTTTGGCAAAATATACCGGAGAAACGCGAAAATGTTTTAAATAATCCTGGGTCAGGGCGTCGGCGACCACAAAGCCGTTTTTTTCCGTCAGACGCACCAGGGAAAAAGTCAGCGGCTCCAGGTGCGGCGAAAGCTTGGAAGTGATTTTTTGGCCGCTGGTCATTTTGGCCTTTATCCGGCCCAATTCTTTGGCATAAAGGTCAACCGTCAAATCAGTTTCATTAACTTTATTTTTGTCCAAAACCAAAACCTCGGTTAAATATTCGCGCATTTATTTTATTATTTTTTTCTTAAAAAACTTCAACAATTTTTCCAAAGGCCAAGCGTTGACAATATCTTTCTTTGCCGCCCAACCGCGGCGGGCCTGGCTGATGCCAAGCTCCATAAAACGCAATTGGTCCAAATGATGAGAATCGGTATTGATCACCAGCTTCACTCCGGCCGCCACCGCTTTTCTGATATTGACATCTTTTAAGTCCAACCGGCTGGGAGAAGAATTGATTTCCAATATGGTTTTGGTTTCTTTAGCCACTTTCAAAATTTCGTCAAAATCAATTTCGTATTCGTCGCGGTGCTGGATTATCCGGCCAGTCGGATGAGAAATAATATCCACGTTGGGATTTTTCATCGCCTTTATAATCCTTTCGGTCATTTCTTTTTTCTTCATTTTAAGCTGGGAATGAACGCCGGCAATGACATAGTCCAGTTTCGCCAGGGCCTCGGCTTTAATATCAATAGAGCCGTCGGCCATAATATTGGCTTCGCAACCATGAAGGACGCGGAACTTGGAATTTAAAATTTGGAATTTGGAATTTATTTTGTCTATTTCTTTTCTTTGTTGAAGCAATTGCTTCTCGTCCAAACCGCGTTCAATGACCAGAAATTTAGTATGGTCGGAAATGCCGATATATTCATAACCCATTTCTTGAGCCGCTTCGGCAAGTTCTTCAATGTTATTAACGCCGCCGTTCCAATCGGAATGAACGTGGAGGTCGCCCTTGATGTTCTGATAACCGATAATTTCGGGCAATTTGTCTTTCAAGGCGGTTTCAATTTCACCGGTATTTTCCCGTAATTCCGGCTCTACGTAAAAAAGGCCCAGAGATTCATAAATGCTTTCTTCGGTTTTGCCGGCAATTATTTTTTTGCCCCTGAATAAACCATACTCGTTCAGCTTGAAACCTTTATCAATGGCGATTTTTCTTAAAGCGATATTATGCTCTTTGGAACCGGTGAAATACTGAAGCGCCGAGCCGAACTGATTTTCCGGTAAAACCCGCAGGTCAACGTCAAATCCTTCCGCCAAACGGATTGAAGCCTTGGTCAAACCCCGACTCCAGATTTTTACGATACCCTGCAAAGAAACAAAATAATCAACGATTTTCTTGGGATTGGAACCGGCGACCAAGATATCCACATCGCCGATGGTTTCTTTCATTCGCCTGACCGAACCAGCCGGACTGATTTTTTCCACCTCTTTCAGGCTTTTTAAACTGGCGATGATTCCGTCAACAACCGGCAAAATATCCCCCAGCAAAAACCTCCCCTTGGTTCTTTTGAGAAACTCTATCCCCTGAAGAATATTTTGTTCGGTTTTTTCCCCGAAATTAGGCAAATTTCTGATTTGGCCGGCCTTGGCGGCTTTTTCCAAATCTTGAAGATTTTTTATTTTTAAGCCCTGGTATAAATCCTTGATCATTTTCGGGCCGATGCCCTCAACCGCGTTTAATTTTTCAATATCAACAGGCGTTTTTTTCTTGAGATCTTGGTATTCTTTAATTTTTCCGGTCTCCAGATATTCCGCTATTTTCTCGGCGATGCTTTCGCCCACCCCGGGAATTTCCTTCAAAGCCTTGATCCCGCCTCGTTTATAAACATCTTCAACATTTTCGGTCAAAGTTTCCAAACTTAAAGCGGCTTTTTCGTAGGCGAAAGGCTTAAAAGGCGTTTCTTCCATTTCCAAATAAACAGCTATCTCGTAAAATATTTTCGCTATTTCCTGATTGCTCATAAACACTGCTCAAAGTTCTTTCTTCATTGGCGGCGAACGAAAGCCGATACGATCTTTGGGCGATATATTTTTAAAAATAAAAAACGGCAACAGAGCGCTGAAAATGATAAAAACCCCCACTCCGGCGAAAAGAGCGATAAACCCAAAACGATGAGCGATAATTCCGCCTAAGGCGCCTGCTATTCCCGAGCCCGCGCCGACAATAGCGGCTCTCATGCTCCAGCTTAAAGCCTCCTTCCCTTTATTAACATGACGAGTGAAAATAGCGGTATAGCCGGGAATGTTCATTCCCATGCCAATAGCGTAAATTGCCTGAAGAAAATAAATATGCCAGGGCAGGGAAGAAAAAATATAACCGAAAACCGCCAAAGCGGAAAAAAAATTGCCGATTATCACAAACCATAAATCATCATGCTCTCCATGGTTTTTGTCCAAGTATTTTCCGAAAGGCACGACAACCAACGACTGAACGATCCAATAAATAGCGGCGGCGAAGCCAACCACTTCAACATTGCCGCCTTTTATATTACTGGTCAAAAAAATGGCAAAAATCGGCGCCACAAAACCCAAGCCAATCAGTAAAATCATATCGGAAAAAATCAAAGTCATTATTATTTTATTGATTTTAAACATTATTTATATTTTAATCTAAACGAAACGAAAAAGTAAAATTTATCCCGCCAATAAGCGTAATTCCGACCGAAAACGCTTACGTAAAACCTAACCTTATTTACTATTGTAATTCCACGATCGTGGAATTACAATAGTAAAATTCTATTTAGGGCATGGCGATAATTTAATTAATTCGTAATCCTGAATTCAAATTTTTCCCCTTCTGATTTTAATTTCAGAGTATTTCCCCGGCTGATTTCTTTGCGAAGAATTTTTTCGGCTAAAACGCCGCGGAGATTGTCCGAAATAACCTGGCGCAACGGCCGAGCGCCGAAAACCGGGTCGTAGCCCAATTCGGCGATTTTCCGAACGGCCTCTTCTTCAAATTGAAGGTCAATGCCATGCGTTTCCCGAAGAATTTTAGCCAAATCATTGAGCTGTAATTTGGCAATCGCGACAATTTCTTCCAGGTTAAGGGAACGAAAAACAATAACCGCCGAAAAACGATTGATAAGTTCCGGCTTGAAATAATCGGTCAATTTTTTCTTGAGCTCTTCGGCGATTGATTCCATGATTCTCCCTTGCTCAATTTCGGTCTTGATAAACTCCGAGTGAGCGTTGCTGGTGGCGATAATAATCGTATTTTTGAAATCAACCAAACGGCCCAGATTGTCCGTCAGACGGCCTTCGTCAAAAACCTGCAAAAAAAGATTGACGATATCGGGATGAGTTTTTTCAAATTCATCAAGCAAAATCAAACTATAAGGTTTTTGGCTGACGGCTTCGGTTAAACTGCCCGAAATTTTTCCGTCCGGGGCGCCGATGAGCCGGGCGATGCTTTGTTTTTCCTGATACTCGGACATGTCAAAACGAATCATTGATTCAGGGGAACCGAATTGAAGCTGGGTCAAAATTTTTGACAGTTCGGTCTTGCCGACTCCGGTCGGCCCGACAAAAAGAAAAGCGGCAATCGGTCCGCCCCGACGGCTCAAACCGCTCCGATATTCCCGCAAGGCCCGGCTTACCGCTTTAACGGCTTCTGCTTGGTTAATCAAGCGCCGGTGGATTAATTCTTCCAAATTCAAAAGCTTTGCCGTTTCTTCCGGGCCGGCCTGTTGAACGGGAATTTTGGTTTGGCTTTCCACCGCGGCCATCACGTCCTTGGCCTCCAAAATTTTCTTGCCTTGATTTTTAACGCCAGCTAAAGCTTCTTTTAAAACTTCTTCCGCGCTTGACGGCAAGGGCTTGGCCCGCAGATAACGGTGGGCCAAAGCGACCGCCTGTTTGATCGCCATAAATTTAATTTTTACCCTGAATTGATTTTCCAAAATCAGAGCGTCGTAAGCCAAAATTCTGACGGCTTCGGCTTCGCTCACTTCTTCCACGCGGATAATTTCAAAAGCCGCCGCTAAATCCGTCCGGGGTTCAATAAATTGCTGAAATTCCCGGGGATAAGTCGCTCCGATAATTGGGAAAGAACCCGCTTCAATCGCCGGCAGAAGAATATCGCTGGCGCTTAAAAAAAATTCGCCTGAAGTTTTTACCAAATTATCAATGTCGGGAATAAATAAAATAATATTGCCGGCTTGGACGATTTCATCAATAATCTGCTTCAGTCGTCCGGAAATTTCTTCCGGGTTGGCCTTGGCGACCAAACTGCTGATTTGCAAAGACACCAAACGTTTATCAAAAAGAGCCGAGAAAATACGGTCTTTGGTGATTTGATAAGCCAAGTGACTGACAATGGTTTCTTTGCCCACGCCCGGCTCGCCCACCAATAAAACGGCCGGCTTAACGGGACGGGAAAGAATATTCAACAAACGTTCGTATTCTTCTTTGTGGCCGATTAAAAAACCAACTTTCTCGGAACGGGCTGATTCAGTCAAATCAAGGGCGAATTTGTCCAAAGTGGGCGTGGGGCGGCTGGTCCAAGCCCTGTTTACTTCCCGCCGCCGGACATAAAAAGGCCGGCGGACAAAACCGCCAAGCGCCGCCGGCAATCTCTTGAGAAACGCGAAAGACCGCCGGTAACGGCCAAAAACTAAAACATCCCTTAAATCATCGGAAAGCAAATTGAATAAATTAAAAAGCTTAATTAAATTACCGCTGTCAGTTTTAAATAAAGCCACTAAGATATTCCGCGGTTCAATGAAGCTTTCCTTGGCCAAAACCGCTTCCTGATAAGCGTTTAAGACCAACTTCTCTATCTTTGCCAATAATGTTTTGGGGCTCGGCCGCTCGCTTAATGACCCCTGGATATACGTTTCCAGTTTTTGGGAAAATTCCGGCCAAGACAGTTCCAGTCTCTCAAAAGATTCTTTCGCGTCGCGACAGCCAAGCAAATTTTTCAAAAGCCAAAGGTCAAAATCGCCGCCGACAATAGAAGCTCGGCTGAAAGCGTCTTCAACCAGATTGTAAGCCGACGGCCTTAAATAAAAAGCCAAATTGGCTCTGACTTTTTTGGCCCGGCTGACTTTTCCTATTTCAGCCAAAGAACGATCAGCCCAATTAAAACGAAAAAGGAGGTTAGCCAGAAAAAGCGCCAGGAAAACACCCGCCCACCAGAAACGCGGCGACCCGGATAATAAAAACAAAAAAACAAAAGTCAAAGCGGCTAAAATAATGTAAGAAATCCAAATCAATATCCGTGCGATTTTTCGGCTGAAAACATCCAAATAAAGTCGGGGTTCTTTAAAATAAACTTCAAGCATATTAAAAAATTATTTTATAAATTATGCCCAAGGGAATAAACGCCCATAATAAATAAAGACCCATCCATGACAAAATTACCCAAAAATAAACAAAGCCGGCTATGCCGACCCTGATGCTTCGGAAAATAAATCCCAGAACGTAACCGACAAAAGTGTAATTCTGATAAAGAGGCTGAAAAAGATAATGGAAAGTGACTCTCAAGGCGAAATAACGGTCCAGCCGTTCCAAAAAATCAACCAGCCGACGGAAAAAAAAGAAAAATCCGTCTTTATACCAATGACGAATGAATTCGCCGATGCGATAAATAAAGCGATTGCCGAAATAAACCAAAGCCGAGGCCATTAAATTGATTATACTCCACCTGACGCTTCTTGCGCAATTTTATATTAAAAACTTTTTTGGATTATTTAAAAATATTCAATATATATCTTTTATACAGTTATTTTATTATTTCCTTCAAATCCTCTTCGGTCAAACCCAGGGCTTTTAGTTTGTTGACGGCGTTCCGGTGTCTTTGTTCTTCTGATTGTTTATCTTGTTTAGATTGACGTTGTTTCTCTTCCTGTAATGCCTTTTTGGCTTGCTTGTCGGTGTCGGTCATTTCAACGAATTTTCTCACCTGAATGTAATCAGGAATATGTTCTACCAGTACCGGCTTGGTTTCCAGAAACTGTCCTGAATGAATGGGTTTGTAGTCGTAGATATGCCCTAAATCTATCTTGTATTCGCTGTCTATAAGTTCTAATACGCTCATATTCTTTTCTTGGGCTTCCCGTTGAATGGCTTTGGCCTGGTCTTTTTCAATAAGGACAATATCTTGAGTGTTGGAATCATAATCCCCAAAGGGATGGGGTAGTTTATTGAAGTCGCCTCCGTTGCCGTAGGCGGGGTGGTCGGGGGCTTGATATGCCAACATTATCTCTTTCGTATCCTTATCAACAAGCAAGAATATCCACATATCCTCGCCTGATGCGGTTACATAGCGTTGTTTGGCATAGATTGTGTTAGTATCGTGATAAAGAGATATTCTTGTGGTATAGGTAGTAAGCATAGCTACACCTGAAGGAGCAGCTTTTATAGAAATTCTGCCAGTCCCAGATGAAGCACTGGCTTTAATCTGCGGATAAAAACCATATTCCCCGCCAGGTAATGTTACATCGGTATCAGACCCTGCCCCAACCGATACCTCTCCCGTTGTTGTTTTTAGTTTAGCGGTAGAAATGGAGTTATCAGCCACAGTAACCCCAGTCAAATTCGCCCCGCTCCCGTAATAAGCCGTGGCGTTGACATTGCCGTTGACATCAAGTTTATAACCCGGGCTAGCCGTCCCGATGCCGACGTTGCCGGCGCTCGTGATCCTCATCCGTTCCGTGATCGCGCCGTCAGAATTGGCCCGGGTTCCGAATTGCAAATAGGCCGAGAAATTTCCGTCGGTCCCGTTCTCCTTCTGCCCCGCGATGCTGGCCCATGAGGTGTCGGCACTTCCAGTGTAGATGCCGCCAAAAAACAGCGAGCCGCCGATACCGGCCGCCTGCGCGTTGTTGGTGCGTATATAGAGATTGCCGAACTCCCAAAGGGACTTGTTGGCATCGGCGATTTCCAGGCGGGTAACCGGATTCGTATCCCCGATGCCGACGTTGCCGGTAGAATTAATATACAAAGAACTGGCCGGAGCCCCGGAACCAACGCCGATAATTCCTCCACCGGTAGTCGGATTGCTTGTCGGATTGTTGAAAGCCAAAACCGCGACACCAACCAAAAGACCGACGGCTAAACCAGAAACGAGATTAAAAAAGAAACGAGATTTATTAAACAAAGATTTTAAAAAATGAATAGACATCAGTGTATAAATTTATTATAACATTTTGGCTACATTTTTTCGGGTAAACTTATCCCCAAAAGATTAAACAAGGTTTTGAAAACTATCCGGGTCGCTTTTATCAATTCCAGACGAGCGGCCATTAAATCTTGTTTTTCGCCGATAATCTTTTCTTTCTCGTAAAAATTATTGAACTCGCGGCTCAAATCCAAAGCAAACCGAACCAAGGCCTGGAGATTATAATTAAGAGCCGCCGCCTCCACGGTTTCCGGAAATCTCGCCAACATCCGCGTTAAATTTATATCGGCGGGCGTGTTCAGTAATTCAAGATTAACTTGTCGCTTGTCGCTTGTCGCCTTGCTTCTATTCAAGATGCCGCCGCATCTTACCGCCGCGTACTGAACGTAATAAACCGGATTTTTCAACGATTGTTCTTTGGCTAAATCCAGGTCAAAATCCATATGAGTTTCCGGCGAGCTCATTAAAAAGAAAAACCGCGCCGCGTCCAGACCGACTTCATCAATTAATTCATTAATTGTTATGTAAGAACCGGTTCTTTTAGACATCCTAACTTCTTTTCCTTCTTTAAGGAGCCGAACCAACTGTATTATTACGAAAGCAAGATTCTCTTTTTTATAACCCAGCGCTTCAGCGGCGGCTTTCATCCTGCCAATGTAGCCGTAATGGTCCGCTCCCAAAAAAATAATCAACTTGCCAAAATTTCTTTTAAATTTATTTTTCAAGTAAGCGATGTCTGAAGCGAAATACGTTTTTTCTCCGTCTGTTTTTATCAATACCCGGTCTTTGTCATCGCCGAATTTTGTTGACTTAAACCAGACCGCCCCTTCCTTTTTATATATTAGATTTTTTTTACCTAACTCTTCTATCGTTTTTTCAACCGCCTTGCTTTTATATAAACTTTTTTCGGAAAACCATTTATTAAACTTTATCCCCATTTTTTCAACCGTCGGTTTTATCATTTCTTCTAAAATTATCTTCGCCGCTTCTTCTCCGGCTTTTGCCGGATTTTTTTCCGTAATTTCTTCGCGCAGTTTCTCAATATAATCGCCGCTATAAACCGCCTGCTCGTCTCCCAAAACTGAATGTCCCAGCCTTTTTATTTGTTCGCCGGTATCATTAATATAATATTCTCTGGCTACTTCATAACCCGCCTTTTCTAAAACATTCGCCAAGACATCTCCGCAAAAACCGCCCCGGCCGTTGCCGATGGTCAAGGGACCGACGGGATTAGCCGAAATAAATTCAATGTTTATCTTTTTATTCTTGCCTGATTTAAAACTTCCGTATTTTTCTTTTTTCTTTAAAATTTCCCTGATTTCATTTTGCAAAATTTTCTCCGACAGCCAAAAATTAATGAACCCCGGCGCCGCCACTTCAATTTTGCTGAATAATTCCGAATTCTTAATTCTTAATTTTTCATTAATCCCATTGGCTATTTCCATCGGGTTTCTCTTCAAAATTTTCGCCAGCCGCAAAGCCGCGTTGGTGGAATAATGCCCGAATTTTTCATTTTCCGGCACAAAAATTTCAATCGGCGTTGATTCCTTAATAACTTCTTTAAGGCAATCGGCTATTTTTGTTTTAAGCATTAATTCAATTATACTTAATAATGGTTTGAATTACGAAACGGTTCTCTTGCGGATAGCTAGGGAAAAGATTTTTCTGAAACCCAAACGGAAGCGCAGCTCCGATGAAATCGGAGCGTGAGCGGGTTGAAGAAAATTTTTTCCTTAGCTATCCGTAGCTTGGTTTCGCGATTCAAAATAAAACAAATGGATATTTCTACCAACAAACGAGCTTATTTTGATTATCAAATTCTGGAAACCTACGAAACCGGCATTGAATTAAAAGGATTTGAAGTCAAAGCCATAAAAACCGGCCATCTTAATTTAGCCGGTTCTTACGCCATTATTAAAAATAACCAGCTTTGGCTTCTTAACGCCGATATTCCGGCCTATCAGCCCAAAAACACCCCTTTGGATTACGACTCCAAAAGAACGCGGCGGCTGTTGCTGAAAACATCGGAAATAAACAATCTAGCCGACCGAGTCAAGGCAAAAGGCTTGACTTTAACGCCGCTTAAGGTCTATACTAAGAACAACCTAATCAAGATTGAAATTGGGCTGGCTAAGAGCCGGAAAAAATATGACAAAAGGGAATTTGTCAAAAAACGGGAAGCCCAGCGCCAAATCCAAGAAAGATTAAGGGGATGAAAGGTTTCGACAAAAGACGCTCTTTAAAACAGCAGGCCGAGCGCCAACTCGTTAATCCGGCAAACAAACAATAACTGCCAAAAATAATTTGGTTCCGGCGTTAGCTTTTGCTTAATGCCGCATCCCTTATCAGTCGCTCAAACCGATAAGAAGGGTGTCATAAATTGAGCTTATCCGTTAAAAAGCCGGTTTTAGCGGAAACATTTACGGCAAAGAGTTTGGAATTTTTAGTCGCTAAATTCTATATTCTAAATTCTCAATTCTAATTTAGCTAAGCCTGTAGAAGTTTTTTTGGAAAATCTTTTGGACGGGGTTTCAATACTCCCATCTCCACCAATTTAGAGACAATAGCCCCATATCGCGTCATTAGTATTAATTAGCATATAAACTATTAACTATCGCACCAACAATCAAATTACCGCCCCGGAGTTGAGAGTGATTGATGAAGCCGGTGAACACGTGGGAGTGATGCCGAAGGAAGCGGCCCTGAATTTGGCCAAAGAAAAAAACCTGGATTTGATAGAAATCGTCCCAACGGCCAAACCGCCGGTAGCCCAGATAATCAGTTTTGATAAATTCAGATACCAGAAAGAAAAAGAATGGAAAAAACAGCGGCTGACCCAGAAAAAAATCGCCGAGCTGAAACAAGTCAGGATCAGCCCGCGAGCCGCCCGCAACGACTTGGAAGTCAAAGCGGCGCTGGCGGAAAAATTCTTGCAAGCCGGCCATAAGGTGGAAATTAATCTGTTTCTGAAAGGCCGGGAAAAATACAATCGGGAATGGGGGCTTCTAAAACTCAACGAGTTTCTCAAAGTAATCAAAATCCCCTACAAAATCACTTTGGAACCGAGGTTTATCGGCCGGGGGTTCGTAGCCCAGATAATTAAATAGTTTTAAATTACGAAACGGGCTGTTCCACGAATAGCCAAGGAAAAGATTTTTCTTCAACCCGCTCACGCCCAGCCCACAACGCGTTATTGGCCGGGCTGCGCTTCCGTTTGGGTTTCAGAAAAATCTTTTCATTGGCTATCCGCGACTTGGTTTCATTATTCAAAATAAATAAATTTGCAAAAAAAAATTAGGCGAGTATAATCATGATATGAAAAAAAGTCTTTCTAAAAGAATAAAAATCAGCAAAAGAGGAAAAATCTTAAGAAGAGCGATGGGCCAAAACCATTGCCTGGCCAACAAAAGAACTGTCCAAAAGAAACGGAGAAAAACATTAAGAGGTCTTTTGCACGGCGAGAAATTCATAAAAAAACATTTATGACCAGGGTAAAAAGAGGAATTATTTCCCGCAAAAAAAGAAAAAGCGTTCTCAAGCACACTAAAGGCTATCGTTGGGATCGCAAAGCCAAAGAAAGAGCGGCCAAAGAGGCCCTGCTTCACGCTTGGACCCACGCTTACCAAGGCCGCAAAGAAAAGAAAAGAGATTATCGCAAACTTTGGCAAACTCAAATCAATGCCGCCGTTCGCCAAAAAGGTTTTAAATACAGCGAATTCATTAATCAGCTTAAAAAGAGCAATATCAAACTCAATCGCAAAGTTTTAGCCGAACTGGCCAAAACTCAACCCGCCGTTTTTGAACGGCTTTTGGGCGTTGTCCAAAAATCCAAGTGAAATCGCCTGCCCAGCATTAATCTCGTTTGAGCTTCTAAAGCAGGAAGGGAACCCAGGACAATCAAGGTTAAAGGCAGTAATATCCATTGAGTCAGGTAGAAAAAATAATGCCTGATTTTATTTTTTTCCGGTTTGGGCGGCAAAAGAGAAAGCGCCAAAACAGCGGAGGTGACTATGCCAATACTGGCCAAGGTCATAATGAAACTGGTTACCCGAGGCAAATTATAAGAAAGAAGGCTGATGTCAAAATTCTCTCCGCCAATTGCCACCGGCAGCCAGCCAAAAATAAAAATAACCAAAGCGTTGGTCGCCCAGGAATGGAAATCATCAATCAAGTGGAAGCCCCGATAAATTTTTTGACCCCCGGCGATTTTTCTCGCGAAAAATCCCGATAAAACATAAGGAATGTTTTCCACTCCCCATGCCCAACGCCGCTGCTGCTTGTAAAGATTTCTGATCGTCTGCCAAAAACCCGAAGCGACATTGGCGTCCATATAAACCGGATAAAATAGAGGCTCTGTCCGCCAATCGCCGTTATAGTGCAAGAAAAATTGCCAAAAAATTCGCGAATCCTCGGAAACAATGTTTGTTTGCCAAAAACCGATTTCAACCAGGGCCTTAAACGGCATGGAATGCGAGGAAAAAGTGGTTAACCGTTCCGGCCAGGCTTGATGCATCATCATCCAAAAAGTCGTGGAAAAAGCGACCACCCGCGCCAAAGCCGGAGCTTGATAAATATTATTTGAAAAAAAGGGAATGGGCTGATAGCTGGAACGCTGGGGATCGTCCGCCGTTAAAAATTTATAAGTTAAAATTCCGAAATATCCCGGGCCAACCTGGGTATCGGCGTCAAAAGCGGAAACCAAAATATTTTCATAAGACATTTTCAAAGGGTCAATTATTGACTTCTTGGCCTCTTTAATCGCCCAGGTTTCGTTGGCCCCTTTGCCGGCAATTTCTCCGGGCAAATCAGCGGGGTGATGGCTGATTAAAAATTTAAAAAATTCATTCCCGAACTCCTCCCTGATTTTTTGAGCTGTCGCCAAAGCAACTTCTCCGGCTCTTTCCTCAATAGCCAAAACAACAATCAATTTATCCTTTGGGTAGTTGGCGTTTTTTAAACTTAAAAACGACTCCCGCACCACTTCATAGGGCTCTTTATACATCGGCAGAATTATTAAATGATAAATATTTTGCCAGTTTTTCAGCTCCGACGCTCCTTCGGAGGTCGGAGCTCCGACCCTCGATATATCGTCGAGGCGTCGGAGCCAGTTTATCCCCTGATTAACCCGCGTCTGTTTAAAGCTGGTATGCAGATGCAAATATAAAAACAGGTTTTTAAAAAGCCAATAACAGTCAAAGAGAATAATAAAAACCGCCACCCAAACCGGCTGCCTAAAAGACAAAAAAACCAAAAGCCCTAAAGTCAGCCAAGCCAAAGCTCCCGGAAAAATTTCTAAGAGTTTTGTTTTCATTTAAGATTATTTATGACTTCCGCCATTGCCTTTCAGAACCAGAATAATTTTGCTCCAACGGCAAAATTTTCTTTCCCCTCGGCGCTGAAACTCCGCTTCGCGGAGACCAATCTTTCAGCGCCTGCGGGATATTCTTCAAGGCAACGGCGGAAGTCATACTATTTTATTTTCTGCCAAAAAATCTCTAATTATCTCAAAAAATTTTTGATGGCCTTGGGAATTCGGATGCAGGCCGTCTTCCAGTAATTTTTTATAATCCTCTTTTAGTAATAAGCCAAAAAGATCAATAAAATGAACTTGATTTTTTTCACAAATAGTTTTTATAACATTGCTATAATTCCTTATTGAATCATTTTTATAAAATTTATCTTCGTCCCACGAAACTGGGTTTGTTTTTTCTTCGTTGACCGGCCATAAACCGACAAAAATAATTTTTGAAGAATATTTTTTGGCCGCAGTAATCAGTTCTTCCAGATTAGCCCTAAACTTTTCTTGGGGAATTTTTATACTATATTTGCTTTTAACAAATTGGGAATCGTTAACACCAATTGAAAAAATCAGGATTGTTTCCATTTCTTCATCAAGCCGTTGTTCCAGTTCAAACTCAAATCTTTCCAATAAATCTTCCGTTGTGTCCCCGGACACCCCGAGGTTGTAAATCAAACACTCAAAATCAGGATCGGTCAAATTTTTCTCGTCTATAAATTTTCGCAGACGTGAAACCCAGCCGCCTTCTTTATCCCAGGCGCCATAAGCGATACTGTCTCCAAAAACCAAAATTTGAGCCATAAATTATTTATGCTAAAATTTTAGCATAAAAATAACTTTTGTTTAATTTAATGAAAATACTATCTATTGAAACTAGCTGCGATGAAACAGCGCTATCTTTGATTGAAGCTAATGGGGGGTTGAAAAAACCGCATTTTAAGATTTTGAAAAACCTGGTGGCTTCCCAAATTAAAATCCATCAGCCCTTCGGCGGCGTGGTGCCGAATTTGGCAAAAAGGGAACATCTCAAAAATCTGCCGATACTTCTTGATAAACTACTGGTTAGTGGCTATCGGCCAACTCCTGATTTAATCGCCGTTACTGTCGGACCCGGATTAGAACCCTGCCTCTGGACCGGAATAAATTTTGCCAAAGATTTATATAAAAGCGTCAAGGAACAAGGGACAATAGTCAATTTAACCGGCGTCAATCATTTAGAAGGCCATTTGTATTCATTTTTGCTAAATTCTAAATTCCATACTCTAAATTCCAAATCATCGTTCCCCGCCATTGCCCTCATTGTTTCCGGCGGCCACACCATTCTCCTCTTAATGGAAAATTTGTTCCGCTTTAAAAAACTCGGCGAGACCCGAGACGATGCGGCTGGCGAAGCCTTTGATAAAGTCGCCCGGCTTTTAAATCTCCCCTATCCCGGCGGCCCTCAATTGGAAAAATCGGCCAAACAGGGAAACCCTGACGCTATAAATTTCCCCCGGCCGATGCTTAATCAAAAAAATTACGATTTCAGTTTTTCGGGCCTGAAAACTGCGGTACTTTATTATTTAAGAGGCTCCTTAGAGGCAAAAACTTTTTCTCAAAGCGAGGCTCGAGGAGCGAGCCCCGTTAGAGGCAGTGCCTCTAACGGGGCGAGCGGGCATGGTTTCCCCCGACGGTACC
>Ga0156252_105_pt1 | contig 13615 bp, 12 predicted proteins | sample RifCSPlowO2_12_FD_107899 | JGI IMG/M metagenome (GOLD analysis project Ga0156252, IMG submission 107899) | Candidatus Jorgensenbacteria bacterium RIFCSPLOWO2_12_FULL_42_11
ATTAAATCTTTTTACGGGTCCAATTATATTTTCAAGAGATTTTTTAACCGACATTGACCGCCATTTCCTTTGCCTGATGGTAGCGCTGCTGCAAAATCCGCATTGGAAAGGACATCCCCGGCTGGTTTGTCCGATATCCAAACTGCGGGTAGAACTCTTAATGTAAAAATCTTTATGGATATATTTCTCCACGTCTATCAACTCCCAAGGCACCGGCAGAAGCGTTTCTACGTCAATCAAAGGACGCGAGGGGTTGATTACTATTTTCCCATTATCTTTAAAGGCGATTCCCTTCACTTCGTTCAGCGGCCTTTTTTCAGCCAAAGCGTCAACTAATTCTTTGAAGGTTTCGTCTCCCTCTCCGATACAAACCATATCGGCATATTCGCTTCGCAAAGTTTGTTCGGGAATAGTGGAAGGGTGAGGCCCTCCCCAAACTATGGGAATTTTCCCGTTGGCAAAACTCCTGACTATTTTCGCGGCTTCAATGCCAAAATAAATCTGGGTTCCGGTCATTGAAGAAATTCCGACGCAAATCGGATTTTTTCCCAAATAATCAATAAGATGGGCTTTCCAATCGGCGTCCGTCCTTTGGTCTATGATTTTTACTTTAGATCCTTCTTTGTGAAGAGGAGCGGCAATGGTCAAAAGAGAATGCGGCGGGCTAACCGTGGCTCCGATGTCTATGCCGGTTTTAGGATAAATCAGAATTACATCTATTTCATTCATAGAAACTTTTATGTTTGATAAATAATTATCAAGATTGCCGCCTTTTTACTTCGCTTCGGCAATGCTCCAAAAGAAATTCCACGCTTTCTTCAAAAGAATATTTCGGTTTCCAGCCGGTTTCGTTTTGGAACTTGCTGATATCGGGTATCTGCAAAGTAACGTCGGTCGGCCGCAAAAGATTCGGGTCAATACTGGAAGGAATTTCGCATTTGGCTTTATTTTTTAAAACATTCAAAAAATCACCGACTGTTATCACCGTAGCGCCTCCAATATTATACGCTTCTCCGAAACGACATTTAAGCAAAGCCTCCCAGTACGACTCCATGGCGTCGCGAACATCAATAAGAGTTCTCGTTGAATCTAAATTGCCGTGACGCAATTCCTTTTGCAAACCGGCTTCAATTTTAGCCACCTGCGTCGCGAAAGAAGTCGCGAATAGATCGGAACGCCGGGGATTCAAATAGGCGAACATTCTCGTTCTGATTATTTTCATTCCGTAGCTTTTAAAATAAGTATAGGCCAAAGAATCCTGCGCTAATTTGGAAACCGCGTAAGGATTAGAAGGATTGAGGGGACAATCCTCTTTAATGGGAACATTTTTGGGGTCTACCTGGCCGTAAACTTCGGAAGTGCTGCAAAGCTGAATAACCGGGTCAATTTCGGCTATTCTAACCGCTTCAAAAAGATTAGCGGTTCCCAGGATATTATTGCTTAAAACCGCTATTGGATTGATGAAAGAAGCCCGGACATTGGCGTGAGAAGCCAGATGAAAGATGCCGTCGGGTTTGACTTCTTTCAAAACCCTGATGACGGAGCTCAAGTCGTTCAAATCGCATTCATGAACTTTCACCTTATCGGCGATATTTTCCAGATTATTTTTTTCCGAACCGCTGTGCCAGCGGGCTATGCCGTGAACTTCCGTTTCGGGACGATTATTCACGATATATTCAGCCAAATAACTTCCGCCGGAGCCGCTTATTCCGGTGATGAGAACTTTTTTGAATTGTCTTTCCATTAATTAAATATTCGCAAACTGGTTTTTCTTAATAACTTGGTATCCTTTTATCAATTCGGCAATGCCTTCCCGCAGGGAAACTTGGGTTTTAAAACCGGTTTTCTCAATTTTTGCGTTGCTAACGATATAATTTCTTTTATCGGGGTCTTCGCCGATGTTGGACTCCATAAAAACAAAATCAGGGAGCTGTTTTTGGATTTCCTGACAAAGTTCCAGTTTGCTTAAATTAGCGTCGCTTAAACCGACATTATAGGCCTCGTTTTTCATAACTTCAAAATTATTCATGCAATGAATAAAAGCGCGGACGACGTCGCGGATGTGAATGTAATTTCTTTTAAAATGCGGTTCAAAAAGAACAACGAAACGATCGTTGAGAGCGCGATAAACAAAATCATTCACTAAAAGGTCAAGGCGCATTCGAGGACTGATGCCGAAAACCGTCGCTAATCTCAAGGTAATTCCGTTGCCGCTTTCCAAAATAGCTTTTTCCGCCTCTACTTTTAATTGACCATACAAAGAAATCGGCTCAAGCGGCGTATTTTCATCGCAAAAAGAAGCGCCTTCCTGCTGTCGGCCATAGCCGCTATTGGTATTGGGAAAAATTATTTTTTGATGAGGTTCGCGAAGCCGCAAAATCGTTTTGATGGCTTCAAGGTTGACAGCCCGGGCCGCTATCGGGTCTTTGTCGCAAAGCGGCGCGCCAACCAGACACGCCAGGGGAATAATAAAATCTTTTTCTTTAATATGCTGGGCAATTAATTTTTCGTTTCGGCCATCGCCCCGCGCGATTTTTAAATTATTATAATGACAGCTATCCAAAAGCGACAATTGATTATACATAAAATTATCAATAACCGTCACTTCGTGTCCCTGTTTTAAAAGCTCCGAAGTTAAAACTGAACCGATATAGCCGGCGCCGCCGGTGATTAAAATTTTGACCGGTTTATTTTCCATATTATTTTCGTTTTTGTTTTCATTTTTTAAATTATCAAACAAGGTATTAACGGAAGCGAATCTGGCAATCGGAGCCAAAGAAGGATTGGATAAGGGGAAATGGGCTCTTTCTTTAATGCTGTGAAGCAAGGTGTTTAATACTATGCTGGAAACAAATTCAATGTCTTTCGGGGTCAAAGAAGGATTATTGGGAAGAAAAAAACCCGTATGATGAATTTTATCCGCCATCGGGAACGACGCCTTGCCGTAACGATTATACCAAAAAGGATGCAAGCCAAGATTGCCGGCCGAGAACATCCGCGTTTCAATCCCATTTTCTTCCAGGGCCATAACGATTTTTTTTCTTTCTTCGCCGTCTCTGGCCAAGGCACCGAAATGAATACTGCAAACAACCGAATCGGCCGGCGCTTTTTGGGTATAAAGATAACCGCCTAAAATCTTTTCGTAAATGCCATGATTTTCTCTCCGTCTGTTAATCAGCCAATCCATTTTATCAATTTGGCGTATTCCCAGAAAAGCGTTCAAATCAGTGGAGCGGAGATTAAACCCCGGCTCGTAGAAAACAAACGGCGCGTGAAAATCGTCAATGCCGTATTTTTTTATCAGCTGGCCGCGCGTTTCTTTGTCAAGGTCTTTGCTCCAACCGTGGCTTCTCGCCATCAGCAAAGCGTCGTTAAAAATTTTATTATCGGTTGAAACCAGCCCGCCTTCAATGGTTGATATCTGATGCCCGAAATACAACGAAGCGCTGGACATATCGCCGAAAGACCCGACTTTTTTTCCGTGGTAAGAAGCCCCCATGGCGGCGCAGGCGTCTTCAAGCAAGACAAATCCGTATTTTTCTTTCAAGGCCATCAGTTCGTCCATTTTGTGAGGCACTCCCAAAACCTGCACCATGATAACGGCGCCGGGATTATGTTCCTGGAGCAACTTTTCAAGATGGTTTAAATCCAAACCGAAAGTATCTTTATCGGCCTCGCACATTATCGGCTCAAATCCGAATTGAATCGCCGGAGCGATAGTAGTTACCCAGCCCACGCTTGGCACGATAATTTTCTTGTTTTTAAGAACCCCCGACAGCAAAAGCGCGTAATACATCAGCAAATTAGCCGAAGAGCCGGAATTGCAAAAAACCGAATATTTTTTACCCACCCAATCGCTCCATTTTTTCTCAAAAGCCAATGTCAAATCGGCCTTGGTCAGCCGAGGATAGGTTTTCAGCCATTCAATCAGCTGGTCAATGTCGTTTTTATCAATAGTGTCTTCAGCGAGATGATATCTGATCGCGTTCATAATAAATTAAAAACTGAATTCCTTAATTGTTTTAATAATACTTTCATCGTCTAAATTATTCAACATATGCAGATAATTCCTGCTTCCCAGCTCAAAAACATGCTTATCATTTACTCCCATTCTTTTTAATTTAATGCCAGACTGGTTATCGCTAAGTATTTTGGAGATTAAGCAGTCCAACCCTCCATTATTTACAAAGGCTTCTTCAAGAGTAATAACATTGGCGTATTTTTTTAAGGTTTCAAAGAGCCGTTTTTCATCAAGCGGCTTTAACATAAAAACATCAATTAAGCCCACCCCCGGTGTTTCTTTGGCCGCTTTTAAAGCCCGATGAGTCAGATAGCCGGTAGAAACCAGGCATGTCCTGTCTCCATTCACCAGCTCATAAAATCCCTTTTCAAAATCCAGATCGCCGACTTTATCGTAAATCAAAGAAACCGGTTTACCGTCAAGCCGGAAATATTTCGGCGTTTTTTTATCAAAAGAATAATCAAAGAAATTTTCCGCCAATTTCCAGTCGCTCGGCGAGAATACCGTCATATTGGGCAAAAGCCGCATAAGGCTGATGTCCTCCAGGCAATGATGGGTCGGGCCTGCCACGTCATAACTTAACCCGCCGCCCACTCCTATCAGATTTACGTTGACGGGTTTTACCTGGGCGGAAATAGACAAGCTTAATCTTATCTGCTCATAAGCCCTCATTGTCAAAAACGGCGCTATGGCGTAGGCGTAAACAATACAATCTTCCAAGGCCAAGCCGGTCGCGATATTGACCAAATTTTGTTCAGCGATTCCGACATTAATAAACCTGTCCCCAAAATCTTTTCTTAATTTATCAAGAGCGGGAGCGCCGAAATCGGCCGACAGGAAAAAGACACGCTCGTCTAAAGCCATCTTTTTATAAATCGCTTCTATCAAAACATCTCTCATTGTTTTTATGGTCGGGTCGGAGTTCATCGCAGGTTTTTAATTGCTTCAATAATTTCGTCTTTCTTCAATGATTTAATGTGGCACAAAACGTCATTTTCCAATTGGCAAACCCCTTTTCCTTTGACGGTATCGGCTATCAAAACATTGGGCTGACCGTTTCCTCCTTCTTTTATTTTTTTCAATGACTCGTAAACTTCGGCTATGTTGTGGCCGTCAATTCTTTTAACTTGCCATTTAAAAACCGAAAATTTGTCTTCCAACGGTTCCAAATCAATGATGTTTTGGCAATAATCAAGCATTGAAATTTTATTGTTATCAATAATCAGCGAGAGATTGTCCAGCTTGCGCTGCCCGGCGAACATAATCGCTTCCCAAACCGCTCCTTCGCACAATTCTCCGTCTCCCATTAAAACAAAAATTTTGGAATCCGATTTCTTTTTCTTCAAAGCCAGGGCCATGCCGCAGGCCACGCCCAAACCATGGCCCAAAGCGCCATTGGTAGTTTCAAAACCCGGAATGCGGCTATCCGGAATGTCGCCCAAAAGAGCTTCCGGCTGGGAAATTCGGGTCAGCTCATTTTTGTCAAAAAAACCGAGGTCGGCCAATATCGGATATAAAGAAATAGCGCCGTGCCCTTTGCTGATTATAAACCGATCTCGGCCTTCCCAGTTGACATTCTTGGGATCAAATTTCAAAATTCCGCCATAGTATAAAACCACGAATATCTCAACATCGGACAAGGAAGATGCCAGCCGGGTGCCGGGAGCGATGCCGTGGATATTCAGGGTTTCTTTCCTGACCCACAAGGCCTTTTCTTTTAAAAAAAGATTATCCATTTCTAATGATTTTTAATCATAAACAAACCCCTTAAATCTGTCAACGCCGTGTCTTGATTGAAAAAAATGCGGAAAAAGTTTAAAATTATTTAAGCATGCTGGCCGTCAAAAATAGTAAAATCAACTGGTGGAAAATAACTTTCGCGATATTCGTGGCGGCTTACGCTTTAATTATGTTAATTAGCCCCCGCCTGGGACCAACGGATGACGTTGTGTTGCTACGAACGCTTCAGGCCGGGAAATCGCTTCTTATTCATAGTCAAGAAAATTCTCCTTACGGCTACGGCGACGTGACCAAGCTTGGCCGTTTTAGTATTTTAGGAGCGATGGAATATAACCTTCCCCTCTTTTTTTCAAAATCCCCATCGCCTTTCTGGTATTATTTCATCCACGCTTTCCAATATATTATTTTGATGGGTATTTTCGTTAAAATAATAACTCGGTTTACTTCAAGCAAATTTTTAATCTATTTCACTCCGATTTTGCTTTCGCTGACTCCCGGCATGACGATTGTTTTTTTTAGACCTCTTCTTGGCGACAGAAACATAATTTTCTATTACGCCATCTTCCTTTATTTTTTTCTCCGTTATCTTGAAAAACCGAAATTATATTATCTAATTTTTGGAATAATCAGCGCCAATATGGCTATTCATAACAAAGAAATCGGCTTTATCGCCTTGGGGTCTTTTGCTTTCTTCCACCTGTTTTTATCTTGGAAAAAATCGAAAATCGGAATAAAGGTCTTTGACGGCTTGGCGCTTTTGAGTTGCCTCGCCTATCTCCTTCTCTATTACTTTATTGTCTTAACCAATTTACCTCACAATCCCGTTATTTACGGCCAGACTCCCTACAACGTTCTGATGGTAATTATAAAAAATCTGCTTAATTACGGTTTATTCACCGACCCAGTTATTGTGCTTATATTGCTGCCTTTCACGGCTTGGCGGATTTACAAATCTTTGCGGAAACAACTGGAGCCGCATCCTGTCTACGATTCAATGCTGATAGCGGCCTCAATGTACGTTTTGGCCTTCTTCGTTTTGAAGATATACGGGCCTTATTATTTATTGCCCGCTTATGTTTTCGCTCTGCCGCCTATTTTTTATTTCCTGAATCAAGAAAAACAAAAATTTCCATTTCTGAAATCAACGATAACTTTTTGCGTTTTTATTCTGGCGCTAAATACCTTTCCGGCCGGGCTTCATTATCTTACTTTTTATAAATATCTTTCTCTTAATTTCAATAAAACCATGGATTTTCTCGTCAGCGACATCAACTCCCGTTATCCCGACAAACGAGCCGATATTTTTATAGACGCCCTTGATTACCGCGCCGGAGCCAGCATCCCTTATTTTATTTTTAGCGAGTTCCTTCAATATAAGGGCTTGGCCAGCGACCGCTTTGACTTTAAATCCGGTTTTAAAATTGAAGACACGGATGCCTGGTTTCAAAACATCAAAAAATTCAACCCGCCTTTTACCGTTTTCCAAAATAATAATTTCTCCAAAGAAAAAGGCGGCGATTATCTGATAGTCCCGGCTGAAGCTTCCACAAAAAACATCTCCAAAGACTATATCCAATCTTTAAGCAAGGAATATGACTTAATTTTCAGGACAAAAAGTCCGCTGGCTTTCCCCAATTTCAATTTCAAGACTCTAATAAAATATTTCCTGTCTAAAAAAATATCCCCTAGCCAAAAAGAAAAAGGCGTAATGATAAATGAAAACTTGATGCAATGGCCGAATTATTATGTCTTTATCCGGAAATAAATCGGGGCGTGAGCGGGTTGAAGAAAATTTTTTCATTGGCTATTCGCGAGATAGCCGTTTCGTAATTCAAGGAGTTTCAGGAATCTTTCATCCTTTCCGCCAAAACAAAAATTGAATGAGATATCGGGTAAAAACGGCCGTAATAGCCATGGGCTCTAATCTCAAAACCATTCTTCTTCAATAAAGAAAACAACGATTTTTTGGTAAAGAATCTAATATGGGGGCCAGCCGGATTAAAATGCTTATTAAAAGAAAAAAGCGCGATTAAGATATTCTTAAGCAAGCCGTGATAAGGCGTTGTTAATAATAATCGGCCGCCCAATTTAAGAATCCTGGCAATTTCCGAGAAAGCATTTTCAACATCGTAAATATGCTCAAGGACTTCGGAAGAGAAAACAAAATCGGCAATTTTATCTTTAAGCGGCAATTGACCGCCATCGGTAATTTTATAAAATTCCGCTTCGGGAAGCGTTATTCTTGCTTCCGAAAGGGCTGTCTCTGAAACATCCAAGCCGATAAGCCGCGCCTCGGGATTGATTGATTTTATGGTTTTTAAAATTATTCCGTTGCCGCAACCAAAATCAAAAATAGCCATTCCTTTTTCTTTTGGAATATAAGGCTTCAATTTTGGCCACTTAAGAGCGAAATCGTCTAAATAATCCTTTCTTTCCGCCCAATAGCGCTCGTAGAAGTTGTCAGTCATTGATTATAAATTATACATTATCTGTTCAAGAAAATTTTTTTATCCGTTATTCGTAAAATAGGCGTTTTGTAATTCAAAGTATATTATGTAATTTCTTTGCATACTTCAATAAATTTATCGGCCACGGCCGAACCGGAAAATTCCGTTTCCACCAAACGCCTGCCTCGCTGGCCCATTTCTTTGGCTAAATCGGGATTGGCTAAAATTTTCAAAATCGCTTCGCTAAGTTCTTTTTCTTCTTTTTCAACCACCAAGCCGGCTTTGGCTAAAATCATGTCAGAAGCGATGCCGACATTCCTGGTAATTATCACCGGCAAACCAAAAGCCATCGCTTCAACAACCGCCATCCCGAAATTTTCCGAATAAGAAGGCAAAACGAAAACATCGCTATCTTTTAAAGCGGCTGTTTTTTCTTCGCCGGAAAGCATGCCGGTAAAAATAACATATTCTCCAAGATTGCGTTTTTTAATCAATTCTGTGGCCGTTTTTTTATAACCATCATCGCCGCCAGCTAAAACTAAAACCGCCAGAGGTTCTTTTTTGATCACCTCGGCGAAAGCCGGTATTAAAGTATCAAGCCCTTTTATCCAGTGAATTCTTCCCAAAAAAAGAATAATCTTTTTATCTTGAGGTATTTGATATCGGTTCCGAAATTGGCTTCCGGGCGGCAAATCGGCATATTCGGCTAAATCAATAATATTGGGCGCGACAAACGCCCTGTTTTTCAAGCCTAAAGATGAATGACATTTTTCCAGTTCGTCTTGGGTAGTGTAATGAATAGCCGAAGCCATTTCTAAATCATTCCGGGTAATTAATTTGTAATATAGCCATTTCTTCCAGGCTTTTTTCCTGATAGTAAAAGGATAAAGCGTTCCCCGGACGGAGACAATGTAAGGTTTTTTGTATTTCCGACAATAATGAGCCGCGATGGCCGTCGGATAATTCCAGATAGCCGAAAGATAAATCAAATCAAATTCTTTCAAGTGTTTTTTTAGAGCAACAGTCATTGACCGGGAAAACTGCCAGCCGGTCGGCCCCAAAAATTCAAAAATCTTAAAAAAATCAAAGTAGGACACTTTGACGCCATCAATGTTAATTTCCTGATTAGTTGAAACTTTCCCTTTTAAGCCGGCATTGGTGGCGTAAACCGTCACTTCAATCCCCTTTTCAACCAACGCCTTATTTAAATTATGAACCGAGGCAATGGGACCACCGTATTGAAAAGCCGGAAAATAAACAGGAACGACGCAAAGTATTCTCATATGATTGATTATTTTGAATTATAAAGCTCTTATTTTATAAGCAATAAATGAAAAGATTTTTCTGAAACCCAAACGGAAGCGCAGCTCCGATGAAACCTGCCTGCCGGCAGGCAGGTCGGAGCGTGAGCGGGTTGAAGAAAAATCTTTTCATTTATTGCTTATAGCTTGGTTTCGTAATTAAAAGTAATTATATCTTTAATTGATTGGTAAACGCCAATTTTTTCAAGCCGAAAAATATTCCAATGAAAAACCACAGAATCACCAAAGTGGTGGCATCGCCTAACACCTGGGAGTGCACGAAAGTAAACCAAAATAATATTAAAAATGAAAAAATCAAAATCCCTAAGCCCAAATTCCTTAAATTACAGTTTTCCAACAACTTCACTTCTTTTATCATCAGATAGAATAAGTATTTCCAAAAAACATAAAAAATAATCATTCCCGAAATTCCCAGTTCAAAAATGACCTTGCCAAAACCGCTTTCAGACCGAACGAGCCCCCGACCAAGCCATTCAGCGCCGCCGGGAAGATAAGTTAATCCCTGGGACAAACTGCCGGTGCCCCAGCCAAGAAATTTGGCGTTAGCCAAAGCGGCATAAAATTCTTCAAAAGCCCATGATATTCTTTGGCCCAAAGTGGCGGAAAAAGAAGAAAACTGAAAAAAAACGGAATATCTAAACAGAAAACTTATCGGTAAAACTAATAAAATTATAACTGCTATGGAAAAAAACCAGACGCGACTATTTTCCCATAAATGGTATTTTTTAACGTTTCTAAAATATACGGCAAACAGAAGGAACAAAACGCTTCCCGCCAAAGTCAAAACGAAAGCCGAACGAACGCCGCTGATGGTTATTCCCAAAAATGAACTGGAAATAGACGCTATCAATAATTTGTTATTTTTCTTCAGATATCGCGAATTAGCGGGATATTTGGTCGTCAGGAGACCAAGCCCCAGGGAAAAAAGCAACATCGCGAAACGGCTGTATCTATGGCTTGTTCCAAAAACCGACGGCAGAAGCGGCACGTCGCCGCCTTTAAAACCGCTGATAGCGACCCCGAAAGAATGAGCCTGGGTGGCATCGGTTAAAGACCTGGCAAGCGCCCAACCAGAATCATAAAAAAAATACTGAAAAACGGCGAAAAGAAAAAGCGGGACTGAAAGATAAACCAAAATTTGGCAAAATTTCAATAATTTTTCCTGACTCCCGAACATATAATAACCGAGAAAAAACAGCGGCAAATACCATAAATAACTGCGTAAACCGATTAAGCCGAATAACAAACCGGGAGAATCAGGATTGAAAACGTTTATGATTAAAAAAGCCGCCAATAAGAAAAGCGCGCCTCCGAAAGCCGGCTTCCAGATTTTTTTACCTTTGAAAGAAAAATACAACAAAAATGAAAAATAAGTTAAAGATATCAAAACATCCTTTGCCAGCGCTACTTCAACCGGTTGGCCGGGGATAAGCCGACGGACCACATCTTCAAGCAAAAGCCAGGCGAAAATCAGAAAAACGCCAAAACGCCATTGCCTTAAAATCGGAACGGCTATAATAGCCAACGAAATCAATGCCAATAAATAGATCATATTATTTATATAACAAACCTAAGCCATACTAACCTAAAATTTTTTCCCAGCTGTGTAAAAAGAGCAATTCCTGCAAACTGGCGGCAAATCATTTTCCATAAATTTCAACCTAATACTCGCGGCTTTCCCCAGCATACCAACTAAATTTTCCGTATGGATGTTTCCAATAATCAATTCGTCAAATTGAGTGCCCTTTGTTCTGCAGGCGCATAACCTCACGCTGCCGTCAAATAACACGCAAAAATCGAATAGCTTATCGCAGGACATCTTCCTGAATTTGGGTATTCCCCTTAGCTTCATCAACCCCCTCAGATCTTCTTTCTTGATAAGTCCTCCCCAATTGTCATAGCTGTACATAAACTGAATATCGATATGATCGCCCAGATACGGTTTTATGTATTTAATAAAATCATCCGACTCCACTATCTGCCTGACTTGGCGAGGAGATCTCAGGTGGAAGGTAATATTAGTTAAACTATTCTGTTGGGCATGATAACTCAATAAATCTTCTATGCCGCGCATAAGCTCCTTGTATGCCTCTACGCGATACACTTCTTGGTAGGCCTTCTCGTCAAAATCCGCCAAACTTATACCGATATCGTTAATCTTATTATCAATTAAGCTTTTATAAATATTATTTTTAGTTAGCGCTATGCCATTGGTGATTATGCCTATCTGGGCTATTTCTTTTAATTTAGAGACATATTCAAGTTTATCGCCTAAACCCGGGTCCAATAAAGAATCGCCGTAGACGGGCGCAAAAAGTATCTTTTTCCCTCCTAGGGCAATATATTCATCCAACGCTTTTTTAAAAGTCACGAAATTCATAAAGCCCTTTTTCTCCTTCAGCGTAGTCCCATATCCGCAGAATATGCAATTGGCATTACATATGCTGGCGACTTGAAAGTTTAAAATATCGGGCAATACATCAGAGGTATAAATTTTATATGTTCTTTTATTATTGGCATGCGCAGAAAAAAATAAATTCAAATACGAAAGATGCTCCGCTATTTTTCTTTTAAAGTTTATTGCCGTAAATAGATAACTGTATAACCCGCTGCGCAAGATGAATATCTTAATTTTTTTCTTTATAGTCATTTTTAAGATTATTAAAAACTTCAATAATTTTTTTGGCCCTATCCGCGTAAGCATAATCGGAATTCAATATTTTTTTATAACCGCCTTCGGCGATTTTATTTCTCAATTCTTCATTCTCCAGATAAAAATCTAATTTTTCTTTCAGCTCCTCGGGGCTGGAAAAATAAGCCGCTTCCTTGTCTTCCTCAAAAAAGCTTTTCGCTTCATCGGTTCGGACGCTTAATAAAAATCCGCCGCAGGCCGGAACTTCAAATGTCCTCATATTGTGAGACGAGATATTATGCCCGGGATATTCGCTATTCTGTTGCCGGATAATATTCAAAATGATTTTCGCGGAATTACAAACTTTAGAAAATTCCTCCGCGACTGCTTCCCGGCTTTGCCATTTTTGTCGTAAATTAGGGCCGGCTTTTTGCCAAGCGCTTCCCCAAATTTTCAAGCCGTAATCCAATAGACAACTTAACCATTTTTCTCTTTTGTCGTCCCAGCTTCCAATAAAAGCAACGTCAGAGCCATAAATCTTCTTCTCTTCTTCGGAAACTTCAATAGGATAATGAATTTGGGGGTCATAGCCAAACGGCAGATGCTCCACTCTTTGAGCTCCTAATTTTTTAATATCTTCAATCAAAAGCTTTGCCCAAATAAAATAAACATCATACAAAGGGATTGATTTTGTCATCCAATTATTACTGGCTCCGAAGTGCCAGGTATTAAACGGATTGTCCGGATTAAAACAAAAAAGCTTGGTTTGGGGCAGTTCTTTTTTTATCCTTAAAAGAGTTTTTGGGCAAAAATACCATCCCTTAAGAATCAAAATCAGATCGGGTTTTTCTTTTCTGACAGCGTTTAGAAATTCTTTTTGCAGAGGTAAGGAAAAAAAACTCCAAAAAAATTTATTGGTATATTTATTTTTAAAGCGCGGAAAAAGCCGGCTATATAAATCTTCTTCGGCGAAAATAACGGTCTCGCGACCCAATTTTTGAAAAGCTCTCGCGAAAGTATTGGTCAGCCCGTTTTTGCGTTTTTCTCCGGTAATTAAAACTTTCATTTTTGATAAATTTTGAAAAAATTAATTGCGTTTCAAAGCCGTTAAAATGCCTTCAATGTCTTTTTCAAAAGTGTAATTTTTGATAATTTCAAGGGATTTCGCGCCAAAAGATTTTCTTTTTTGAGAATTTTCAACTAAATCCCCCAGGCATTGAGCCAGTCGCTTAATATCGCCCAAGGGGAAAACAAACCCGTTTATATTATTTAAAACCAAATCCGGACCGCAACCGACGATGTCGGAAATAATAATCGGCAAACCAAAACACATCGCTTCATTGACAGCCAGGCCCCAAGTTTCACCCAATCCCGAAGGCAAAACCAAAATGTCGCTTAAAATATAATACTCCGGCAATTCGGTCTGGTTTTTGAAACCGAAGAAATAAACATT
>Ga0156252_103_pt2 | contig 11704 bp, 10 predicted proteins | sample RifCSPlowO2_12_FD_107899 | JGI IMG/M metagenome (GOLD analysis project Ga0156252, IMG submission 107899) | Candidatus Jorgensenbacteria bacterium RIFCSPLOWO2_12_FULL_42_11
AATAATGCCGTATTAAGTTTGGGATATGTTGCTTCCGCCACATCTTCCATTGGCAGTATCGGTTATGCCGATGTTGATGGCGATACCACCCCTGATCCGGATACTTTTTCCACTTCTACTCAAGCTATCACTATGATGGTGCCGGTTGCCCACGCTTTGCCAACCCAGGCGGCAAGAGCTGTCGTCGACAGTTATAACAGTGATGGTTTTGTGTTGAACTGGCCTGTAGCGGATAATGCTACGCGCCGAGTGCTTTATTGGGCGGTTGGCGATGCTTCGGCGGCGGTGCCCACAATCAGTTGCTCCACCGATAAATCTTCAACCGCTTTCGGCGTTTTAACGGCGAGCGCGGTTTCCACTTCCACTTCTAACGCCTCAACCACGATATCCTGCGCCAATACTACAAACGGCTGCGCTCTTTATATAAATGACGCGGGCGGCGGCGGCAATCCCGGTCTTTGGAATTCTACTTCTTCCAAATTGATAGCGTCGCCAAATGTTTCTTTTTCGGCTACCACCACTCTCGCGATTAACACCGAGGGTTACGGCATCAGAGCCACCAGCACCGCCACGGGCAGCGGCGCTTTAAATTTCAACTCGCGATATTCGCAAGCCGGCGATTGGAATGTCAATACGGTCGGCGGATTGGCGACTACGACTAAAGCTATGGCCTCATCAACCGCCGATGTGACTAATCGGGAAGTCGTCGTCGTTCACAAAGCCGCCGCTTCCAGCACCACTATTTCCGGAAGTTATAACGATACGATTACTTATAGTTGTTTATTGAATTAAGGCGCGCCCTAATTCCTATACTTCGGCACTTATCCACAACCAATAGATTCATCAAGTATGATATGATTATATTATTAATAAAGGTCATTTTAATAAAGGTCATTTATTTTTAAAAATAACTATGAAGAAAATTATATTACGATTACTTGAGAGAGAGGATACTTTAACGACAATCGGTTTGACGGCAGTCGTTTTGTTTGTAATGACGAGCTGGTTTTGGCCGAGTTTGGAAATTTTAATAACGCCTCCGGAACAAGTTAGCGCCGCCACAACTTCCGCGGTAACCGTAACCGCGTCGGTAGAGGCCACTATCAGTTGTTCCACCGATCAGTCGTCAAGCGCTTTTGGCGCTTTAACGAGTTCGGTTATAGCGACTTCCACTCCCAACGCCTCAAGCACGATTTCTTGCGCTAATGCCGCGAGCGGTTGTTCGCTTTACGTAAAAGATGCCGGGAATGCCGTTAATGGCGGCTTGGCCACCACGAGTCCGGCTTACCTTATCCGTTCGCCTAACGCCGCCGGCGACGCCACTTCAACGCTTGTCGCCGGAACCGAGGGCTATGGAATTCAGGCCGCTACCACCACAACCGGCACCGGCGCCGTTTTGGGAGTTGTCGCTCGTTATCTTCAGACCGGAAATACGGTGGGCCGTTTAGACATAACTAATCAGACCATCGCTTCAACAACCGCCACTTCTTCAAATCGCGAAGTGAAAATTACTCACAAAGCCGCTATTTCCAGCGTAACGCCAGCTGGCAGTTATAGCGATACCACTACTTACGAATGTTCGGCAAACTAAGATTGGTGGCGTCTGTTCACATTATGCGCCGACTTTTTTTTATTTTATCTTTTTCATTTCTAACCGCCGCTTTTATAATTATCGCGCCTGTTTCCGTCTTAGCGGTGACAGTCGGACCGGCTAAAATGGAATACCGCGTTGACCCCGGCGCCGTCGTTGAAAACACGATCATCCTTATCAATGACAGCGGCGCGAAGCAAACTCTTTGGCCGGCTTTTGAAAAATTCACCGAAGTAAACGGCGAGAAGAAATTCCGGCCAGCTGAACCGACTGAATTGGCTAATTGGATTAAGCTTCCTGAAAGCGTAACATTGGAACCGGCCGAGCAAAAAAGAATCCCTTTCACGATTGAAATACCCCAAAAAGCGCCGCCTGGCGGTCATTTTGCCGTAATCTGGTGGGGAACAGCGCCGCCGCAAGGACCAGGACAAGTGTCTATTGTCACTCGCGCCGGCATTCTCGTTTATCTCCAGGTTTCCGGCCAGGTTAACGAGTCCGCCGAGGTTTTGAGATTCAGCGCCGAAGGTAAAAGATTTTTCTGGGGTAAAATGCCGGAAAGTTTCGTTGTTTCTTTCAGGAACAGCGGCAATACTTATCAGAAACCGCAGGGCGAGATTTTAATCAAGAATATATTTAAAGGTAAAATCGTGGATTTCGGCGTTAATGATGTTAATGTAATTTTCCTGCCGGATACCGAAGCCAATCTGCGGATTGCCAAAAAATTCAACAAGCCGCCATTCGCTTTCGGTCTTTACAAAGCGGAACTTGTTCTCCGTTGGGGCGAGAAGCCGGAATCAATCAAGAAAAGCATTTGGTTTTTTGTTTTCCCGTGGAAACAGGCGTTAGGCGGCATTATCGCTTTGGCTATTTTATTCTTTGGTTTAAAAAAAGGAATCAGGAAATATAACCAGTGGATTATTAAGAAAGCGCGAGAATCCGGAATCTAAAAAATATCCGCCTGCCGGCAGGCGGGGAATCTATAAATTTAGATTGAAAAATGAATAATGAAAAAACAAGAAGTCGGTTTTCTATTTTCTGTTTTTGTCTTATTTTTATTTTCTAATTCCATCGTTTTCGCCGTCACGGTCAATATCACCGCCACCGTTAATCCCACTTGCGGAAACGGCGTTGTGGAAACCGGCGAACAATGCGACGCCGGCGGTTCTAACGGCGTTTGCCCGGCCGCTTGTTCCGTTGCTTGCGCCGCTAATTCTTGCGGCGGCGGAAGCAGTGGCGGCGGCGGAGGCGGCGGCGGAAGTGTTTATATAGCCACAAGCGTGATTTTTTCCGGTCGGGCGTATCCCAAAAGCGCGGTCACTCTTTTGAAAGACGCCCAAATTGCCGCTACCGCCATTGCCGGCGCGGACGCGAATTTTCAAGTAAGCGTTTCCGGCCTTTTGGGCGGAAATTATATTTTCTCTTTGTACAGTGAAGATAAAAAAGGCGTTCGTTCGTCTCTTTTGACTTTTCCGGTGAGCGTAACTTCCGGCGCCACCACGAATGTGAGCGGCGTTTTTATTTCTCCCACCATCGCGGTTGACAAAAGCGAGGTGAAACGAGGAGACGATATCGCGATTTTCGGCCAATCAGCGCCTCAATCAGATATTGTTATTTCGGTTAATTCCGAAGAAGAATTTTTTGGCAAAACAATATCAGATAAAGACGGGATCTATTTGTATAACTTTGACTCCAGTTTCGTTGATTACGGCACTCATTATGCTAAATCCAAGGCATCCATTGGAAATCAAGCGGTCAGCAGTTTTAGTAGTGTAATAAGTTTCAAAGTGGGCACAAAAAATATTTTTGCTCAACTTCCAAATAAAATAGAAAAAGGCGATTTAAACAGCGATGGCCGCGTGAATTTGGTTGACTTTTCCATCGCGGCGTATTGGCACAAGAGGCCACTTTCCACTACTTTTAAACCAACGGAAATTGAACGGCTCAACGGCGACGGAAAAATTGATTTGATTGATTTTTCAATAATGGCATTTTACTGGACGGGGTAGCCGCTTCGCGGAATTTTCAATTTTCAATTTACAATAAATTTTTAATGAATCAATTATCAAACAACTATAATTTAGAAGAAAGGACGGCAAAATTTGGTGAAAACGTGATCGGGTTTTGTAGTAACATAAAACAAGACGCTATTACGAGGCCTCTTATCGGTCAACTTATTCGTTCAGGAACCAGTATTGGCGCTAATTATATGGAAGCAAACGGCGCCAGCTCAAAAAGAGATTTTGGAAATAAGATTTTTATTTGTAAAAAAGAAGCGCAGGAAACGAAGCATTGGTTGAGAATGATGGCGAAATGTCTTCCGGAAAGAAAAGAGGAAATAAGGAAATTATGGCAAGAAGCTCAAGAACTCACAATGATTTTCCAAAAAATCACCACTTCATTAAGAAATAAAAATAATAATTAAAAATTGGAAAATTGTAAATTCAATGAAAATTGAAAATTATAAATTGAAAATTATTACCCCTGTTCTTGTCTCTTGTCTCTTGTGGCTTGTTGCTTTTTCATCGCAAGCGGCACAGTTGCATTTAACATCTCAAACCCGAGAAATCGGTGTCGGTCAGCAATTCCAAGTTGATTTGATGCTAGATGCCGAAGGAGAAAGTATTAACGCCATTGAGGGAAAAATTACTTTTTCCAAAGAACTGTTGGAAATCAAAGAAATCAGCGACGGGGATTCAATTATAAATTTGTGGGTGGAGAGGCCACATCAAAGACAAGCGACAAGCGACAAGCGACAAGCGACAAGCGACAAGCGACAAGGAGAGATTATTTTTTCCGGGATTATTCCCACCGGTTTTGCAGGGGTTTTAAGCCCTTATTACGAAGGAGAGCGTCCGGGCAAGATTTTTAGTTTGATTTTTACGTCAAAAAGCGAAGGCGAAGGAACTGTTAATCTTGAAAACGGAAAAGTTTTGCTCCACGACGGTTTGGGAACTCCGGCTAAGCTTGGAATTTTGAATTTTGAATTTAGAATTTTGAAACGCGAAGTCCGGATTCCGGATTCCAGATTCCCGATCCCTGAAGATAAAGATTCGCCGGAGGATTTTAAGCCGGAGATTGCCAGCAATCAGAATGTTTTTGAGGGAAAATATTTTTTGGTGTTTGCCGCCCAGGACAAAGGGTCGGGCATTGACCACTACGAGATACAAGAAACAAGAAACAAGCGACAAGGAAAAAAATGGATTGAGGCGGAAAGTACGTATGTTTTAAAGGACCAAAAATTGAAAAGTTATATTTACGTAAAGGCCGTGGATAAAGCTGGAAATGAGAGAATCGCCGTGGTGGAGCCGAGATATCTAATAAGATGGTATGAATTTCCGCTGGCGTGGATTATAATAGTAATAGCAGGAATTATCGCGTATTTGATATGGAGAAAATTAAAGAACAAGCGATAAGCGATAAGCGACAAGAGACAAGAGGGATGTTGCTGGTTTTTCTTGTTGCTGGTTTCTTGTTGCTTGTTGCTTTGCCAGCGCAAGCGGCAACTTTATATTTTGCGCCATCAAGCGGCAGTTATGAAGTCGGAAAGACTTTCTCCGCGATTGTGTATGTTTCCAGCGCGGATCAGGCGATGAATGCCGCATCCGGCATCATTGCTTTTCCCCAAGACAAATTGGAGGTCGCTTCGCTTTCAAAAACCGGTTCTATTTTTACTCTCTGGGTTCAAGAGCCGTCGTTTTCCAATAGCGTCGGCACGGTCAATTTTGAAGGAATAGTGCTCAACCCGGGATTTGCCGGAGCAAATGGGAGGATACTCGCCATAAATTTTAGAACGAAGGCGGCGGGGTCGGCTCTCGTCAATTTTTCTTCCGGTTCAGCGCTCGCAAACGACGGGAAGGGCACCAATATTTTAGCAAGTTTGGGGAATGCCCGGTTTAGCTTAGGCGGCGCGGCCACAACCATACCGGAATCAACCACTCCTTCTGCAGTTTCCGGCGCGCCATTCGCGTCCCGGATTTCTTCGCCGACGCATCCGGACCCAAACCAATGGTACGCGGCAAAAGACGCGAAATTTGTCTGGCAAGCTCCCGCTGACGCGACCGCGGCGCGTTTGCTTGTCGGTAAAATTCCGGCTGTCATTCCCACTGTGGTTTACGCGCCGGCAATCGGCGAAAAAGAAGTGGCGAATCTTGACGATGGCGTCTGGTATTTTCATGTTCAATTACGCAACGCCAGCGGCTGGGGAGAAATTTCTCATTTCCGTTTTCAAATAGACACTCAACCGCCGGAACCATTTTCAATCAAATTTGTTGATGGCAAAGAAACCGATAATCCGAGGCCAACGGTATTATTTGATACCACCGATGCCCTTTCTGGAATTGAATATTATAAAATCAAAATTGGCGAAGGAGATTTTTTTGACGTCAGTCCCGAAATCGTAAAAAGCAATCCTTACACTTTGCCGCCGCAAAATCCGGGCAAGCGGAGCATTTTAGTTCAAGCGTATGATAAAGCCGGCAACTACAGCACTGCTTCCGAAGAGTTTGTCATTAAGCCGATAAATTCACCGACGATTGTCGCATATCCTCAAAAATTGGAAAGCGGCGAAATACTTACGGTTAAAGGAACAACTTACGCTAACGCCCAAGCGACTGTCTGGCTTCAAAGAGAAAAAGAAGACCCGAAAAGCTACGCGGTCGCGAGCGACAAAGACGGAAATTTTACTTTTATTTCGGAAGAAAAGACGAAAGAAGGCATTTATAAATTGTGGGCGGAGGTGATTGACGGGCGGGGAGCGCGAAGTTTGCCCAGCGAAAAAATAATCATCGCGGTGGCCAGACCGGTGATTTTTCGCATCGGAACTTACGCGATCGGCCTTTTGGCAGTGATAGTTCCGCTCGTTGCTCTTGTTTTCGCGCTTCTTTTCATCATTTGGCGCGGGTGGCATAAATTTTCGCTTATGAGAAAGCGGCTTCGGAAAGAAGTCCGCGAAGCGGAATCCGCTCTCCACAAGGCCTTTGGTTTGTTGAAAGATAATATCCGAGAACAGGTTAAAATGCTTGAAAAAACTCGCGCCAAGCGACAACTGACCGAAGAAGAGGAGAAAGTCGTCAAGCAATTGAAGAAAGATTTAGACGACGCGGAAGAATTCGTGAGAAAAGAAATTGAAGACATTGAGAGAGAAATGAAATAATCTTGCTTAATTAACGGTTTTTTGTTAATATACCGGAGTATCCAGACGGATATTTTAGTTTTGTTTATATGGTTAAAAAACAGGAAAAAATTAAGGAAAAATCAACTAAAAAAGGAACTCCCGAAGCCGCGCCGGTTAAAGAAAGGGCGGTTTCTTACGAAGCCAAGGATATTTATGTTTTGGAGGGGCTGGAGCCGGTCAGAAAACGGCCGGCGATGTATATCGGTTCAACCGGCGTTGACGGACTTCACCATTTAATTTGGGAAGTGGTGGATAACTGCATTGACGAGGCGATGGGCGGTTACGCCAAAAATATCAAAGTGGAACTGTTCGCTAACGGCCGGGTGGCGGTGGCGGATGACGGCCGCGGCATTCCGGTGGACATTCATTCTCACACCAAAAAATCGGCTTTGGAAACCGTATTGTGCACTTTGCATGCCGGCGGCAAATTCGGCGGCTAGTCCTACAAAGTGGCCGGCGGACTTCACGGCGTCGGCGTTTCAGTGGTTAACGCTTTATCAAAATGGCTGCGGGTTGAAGTTTGTCGCAATGGCAGTCTTTATTCCCAGGAATACGAAAAAGGCCAACCGCGATACAAGGTTCGAAAAGAAGGAAAATGCGGACAGACCGGCACTAAGGTGATTTTTGAACCCGATTCCCAAATTTTTCAAAAAGTTGATTTTGATTTAAAAAAAATTGTCAGTCATCTTCGCCAACAGGCCTACCTGACGCCGAAACTGCGGATAGAAATCATTGACAGTCGTTCCGGACAACCGGAGGCCTACGGCTTTTATTTTGAGGGAGGGTTGAAATCGTTCGTTCGCTATTTAATCGGCAGTAAAGAACCGGTTCAGAATGAATTTTTTTATCAAAGCCGGAATTATGAAAAAATTTTGGTAGAATCGGCTTTTGTTTACACCAATGAAATTGAAGCCCAGGAAGTCAGTTTCGCCAATAATATCTATACGCCTGACGGCGGAATGCATTTGACCGGTTTTCGTTCGGCTTTGACGAGAACCATCAACGATTTCGGCCGCCGGGAGGGCTATCTTAAAGAAGCCGATGAGAATTTAATCGGCGATGACGTTCGCGAGGGTTTGGTGGCGGCGGTTTCGGTAAAATTGGGGGAACCTCAATTTGAAGGCCAAACCAAAGCCCGATTAGGCAATCCGGAAGCCCGAACGGCCGTTGAGACCGCGGTTAACGAATCGCTGAAAGAATTTTTTGAACGTTACCCGGCTGACGGCCGGAAAATTGTTGAGAAATGTCTTTTGACGGCTAAGGCCCGGCAAGCCGCCAAGGCGGCCAAAGAAACGGTTTTACGAAAAGGCGCTCTGGAAGGAATGACCTTGCCCGGCAAATTGGCCGATTGCAGTTCCCGCAATCCCGCGGAATCGGAATTGTTCATCGTGGAAGGAGATTCAGCCGGCGGATGTTTGGCTGGGGATGTAAAAGTTGCTTTAGTTGATGGAAGAAATATTTCTTTTAAAGATTTAGTTGAAGAAAACAAACAAGGAAAGGAAAATTTTTGTTATACCATAAAAAATGATGGAAATATAGGGGTGGAATTAATTAAAAATCCCAGAAAAACAAAAAATAACGCGAAGGTGGTTAAAATTATTTTAGACAACAACGAAGAATTGATTTGTACGCCAGACCATAAATTTATGTTAAGAGACGGGAGCTATAAAATGGCTAAAGATTTAATTCCGGATGATTCCTTGATGCCTCTTTATAAAAAATATTCTGAAATAGCAGGCAGAATAACCATTGAAGGATATGAAATGGTTTTAAATCATCAAAATTTTAAATGGATTTTTACTCATTCATTGGCAGATAAATACAATTTAGAGAGAAGTATTTATGAAAAGGGGAAAATCGATGCTGTCCATCACATTGATTTTAATAAATTAAATAACAATCCAAATAATTTAGTTAGAATTCCGAAGGACGAGCATCTTTTACTTCATTCAAAAATTCTTAAAAAAACAATTCACCGAGAAGATGTTAAAGAAAAATCAAGAAGGGTTCACCAATCCGAAGTTTATCGAGAGAAAATGAAGAAAACAATGACAACGCCAAAAATGAGAGAAATGTTGAGTAAAAGAGCGAAAAAACAATGGCAGAGCGAAGAATACAAAAATTATATGGCTCAGAAATTTCTAGAATTTTATAGGAATAATTCTGATTATAAAGAAAAGAACAGTAAACTTCTTAACGAGGTTCAAAAATTATATTGGGGTAATACCGAAAATAGAAAAAAACAAGCAAAACGAGTTAAAGAGTATTTTGAGAAAAATCCAGAGAAGAAAAAATGGCTTTCAGCCATAGCAAAGAATCAATGGACTGATTTAAATTTGCGAAAATGGCGGGCGGAAACGACAAAAAAACAATGGACTGAAGAATTTAGAGAAAAAAGAAAGGAAGCTTATAATCAAACTTATTTAAGAAAAGCATTAGGTGTTCTTCGTAGTATTTATAATAAAAATGGAATGGCTGATAAAAAACAATATAATCAGATTAGAAAAACCAGAAACGATAAAAGTCTTATTAAATACGAAACAATCTGCCAGAGATTTTTTAATGGCAATGAAGAAAGGTTGAAAGAGGCAGTTTTAAATTATAACCACCGCATTAAAGAGATTGTTCTCTTAAAAGAAAAAGTTGATGTTTACGATTTAGAGGTTCCGGGAAACCATAACTTTGCTTTAGCTAGTGGTGTTTTTGTGCACAATAGCGCCAAGCAAGGCCGGGACCGCCGCACCCAGGCGATTTTGCCTTTGCGCGGCAAGATTCTTAACGTGGAAAAAGCGAGAATGGACAAGATGTTGCTGAATCAGGAGATAAGGAATTTAATTATCGCGATTGGAACGGCCATTGGCGACTCTTTTGACCTTTCAAAGATTCGCTATCATAAAATCGTTATTATGACCGATGCCGATACCGACGGAGCGCATATCCGGACTTTATTATTGACTCTTTTCTATCGTTATTTCGCGTCCATTATTGAAAACGGTTATCTTTTTATCGCCCAACCGCCGCTTTTCCGGCTCCAAAGAGGCAAGGAAGCGCATTATGCTTACAAAGAAGCGGAAAAGGATCGTCTTTTGAAATCCTGGGCCGAAGGCGGCAAAGTCGGAGTGGGAGTTCAGCGTTATAAGGGCTTGGGGGAAATGAATCCGGAACAGCTTTGGGAGACGACGATGAATTCGGCCTCCCGCCAGCTGAAGCAGGTGATGATTGAAGACGCGCCTGAAGCCGACCGGCTTTTTGATATTCTTATGGGGGAGGAAGTCGAGCCTCGGAAAAATTTTATTCAGGCTCACGCCACCGCCGTTAAAAATTTAGATATTTGACGTTTATTATGCTAATATGCGTATTCACTGCCGATTCGCGGATTGCGAATATTGACAACTCGTATTTTGGCATTATATTGACAGATTAGCGTTATTTTATTATGTTTACTAAAATCAAAAATTTTTTGCAGGAAGCCAGACAGGAATTTAAAAGAATCAACTGGCCGACCCGCCAGGAGACGATTCGCTACACTGTCTTTGTGTTTGGATTTTCAGCGGCCATGGCTTTTTTCCTGGGCTTACTTGATTTTGCTTTCCTTTATTTGCTAAAAAAGTTTTTTATAAAATTTTAAAATAAATGCCGAAACAATTGCCAGAAAAAGAACGCCATTGGTACGCCATTCACACTTATTCCGGTTACGAAGACGCGGTTGTTCGTTATTTAAAACAGAGAATAGAATCTTTGGAGATGCGCGATAAAATTCTCAATGTCCTTGTTCCCAAGGAAAAGAAAATAAAAATAAAAAGCGGAAAACGGCAGGAAGTTGAAGAAAAAATTTACCCGGGCTATGTTTTGGTGGATATGATTTTAGACGATGATTCCTGGTACGTGGTCAGGAATACGCCTCGGGTAACCGGTTTTGTGGGAGCTGACAGCACCAAGCCCACTCCTCTTTCCAAAGAAGAAATTGAAAGTTTGATGGCTAAAATGAACGAAAAGGAAGCAAAGTTCAAAGTTGACTTTAAGGTGGGAGAAATGGTAAAAATTGTTGACGGCCCATTCAAGGACCATGACGGGAAAATAGCGGAGATTAACGGAGAACAAGGAAAGGTTAAGATAGGGGTTCCTATTTTTGGCCGGGAAACCATCATTGAGCTGGATTTATTGCAGGTAAATAAAATTTAAATTCATTATGGCAAAATTAATAAAAACAATCGTTAAATTACAAATTGCGGCCGGCAAAGCCAATCCGGCGCCGCCGGTGGGTCCGGCTCTCGGTCAACACGGAGTGAATATCCAGCAGTTTTGCGCTCAATTCAACGAAGCGACGAAAGATATGGGTGGCGATATTATTCCGGCCGAGATTACCATTTATCAGGACCGGACTTTTGAATTTCGCTTGAAGACGCCGCCGGTTTCAGCCCTGCTGAAAAAAGCGGCCGGCGTTGAAAAAGGGTCCGGCGATCCGTTGAAAACCAAAGTAGCCAAAGTGAGCAAAGAAGATGTCCGCAAAATTGCCGAGCGGAAAATGGTTGATTTAAACACCGACAGCCCGGAGGCGGCCGAAAGAATTGTCGCGGGAACGGCGCGGAGCATGGGAATAGAAATAAAAGAATAGAAAAGTTGAAGAAATAAATCCGGAAACTGTCAGCGGCTTGACAGTTTTTTTGCTTTTTGTTAGATTTAAAGTCCGCACCTTTAAAATAAAAACCTATAAAAATTGAAAGGAGGAAAAGAAAATGGAAATCATTAAACCGTATTTCGTGATTGAAGATGATATTGACGGAGAAAAGATTTTAAGAAATCTTGAAAAGTACGGCCGGGTTTGCTACAAAAGTGAAGAGAAAATTACTCCGGACTCGGCTCGAAATTTCATCAAGCGGGCGTTGGCAAGGGGCCATGAGGCGGTTATTGAGCATGAAAAAGTAACGGTGCGGATAATT
>Ga0156252_112_pt1 | contig 11216 bp, 7 predicted proteins | sample RifCSPlowO2_12_FD_107899 | JGI IMG/M metagenome (GOLD analysis project Ga0156252, IMG submission 107899) | Candidatus Jorgensenbacteria bacterium RIFCSPLOWO2_12_FULL_42_11
GGAACCGAAATATTTTTTTAGAGTTTCCTCGTTTAGCTTTATCTGTCTGACAATTTCGGGCGACGGCAGTTTCGGCAAAAAAGCGTGGTACTTGGCGCTACCGGTCAATTCAATTTGCCCCCTGTCGGCTAAAAATTTGATGTCGGCAATAACATCCTGACAGTTATTTTTTTCCAGCAGTTCGCATAAAATGCCGTTTATGTTCAAAGTGATTTTTACTTGAGGCGCTCTTTTTAACTCGGCCATGATTTTCCGGTAGGATTCATCGGCGATTCTTTTAATCCAAATCGGTTTTTGAGTCGGCGGCTGATAAATGTGTAAAAAATTAGCCCAATACATTTTGTTAAAAATTCCAAATTCTAACGCTCAAGCTCTTTTCTTCTCAAATCCACGGCCCTAAAAAACAAATCAAGGTATTTCTGGGCCGATTTTTCCCAGGAAAAATCTTTTTCCATCGCCCGTTTCTCTATCCCCTGCCAGGTTAAACGGTGGCGATAATTTTCAAACGCCCGGGTGATAGCTGTCGCCATCGCCAAAGAATCAAACTCTTTAAAAACAAAACCGGTTCCGGAATTGCTGCGGGGATTATAATCTTCAACCGTATCGGCCAGGCCGCCGGTTTTTCTGACAATCGGAACAGCCCCGTAACGCATCGCTTCCATTTGGACTAAACCGGCCGGTTCAAATCTGGAAGGAATTAAAACGGCATCAGCTCCTGATAAAATCAAATGAGGCAAGACTTCATCAAAAATGAGATGGCTGGCCACCTGCTCCGGAAAACTTTCTCCCAGCTTTTGAAAAAAACTCATATAACGGCCGTCGCCGGAGCCCAAAATCACTAATTGGAAACCTAATTGTTTTAATAAAGGCTCAATGACCGGGAATAACAAGTCAAATCCTTTTTGCTCGTCAAGGCGGGAAATAACACCGACAACAAAAACGTCATTTTTAACCGGTAAATTAAATCGTTCCTGAAGCTCCGTTTTATTGGCAAGCCGTTTTTCCAAATTTTTGACGTTATAATTTTTAACCAGATGCGGGTCGGTTTCCGGATTCATTGTTTTATAATCAATGCCGTTTAAAACGCCATAAATCCGCGAGCGCCGTTCCCGCAACAAATCATCCAAAAGCTCTCCGTAATCCGCCGTCATTATTTCCTTGGAATAATTTGAGGAGACGGTATTGATAATGTCGGCGTATTTAATGCCCCGCCGCATCGCGTTAATTTTCAAAAGCCGGGGATTAAACAAAGACGGCATCAAGGAATGGCCATCGTCAAAATCCATTTCGGTGATAAATCGATGGTCAAACATTCCCTGATAATGTAAATTATGAATGGAAAAGACAGTGGCGATGGAATTTAATTTAGGGTCATCTTTGTAATTTTGATGCAGATAACTGACCAGAAAACCGGTCTGCCAATCGGAAGCGACAATCACATCCGGCCGCCAGTCTTTATTAACCCGCAAAAATTCCAAAACTCCTCGAGAAAGCAAAGCCCAACGAACCGCGTCATCGCCATAGCCGTAAATATTCGCCCGCTTTTCGTAGTATTCTTCGTTTTCCAAAAAATAAGCCGTCACCGGAGCCCGATGGTCGCCTGACGGAGATTCAAATTTTTTGACGTTGCAAATAAGGTGCCGGGGTTGGCCTTCTTCTTCGGCGTCGGTTGGCACTTTCAACCCTTCGTAAGCCATTCTCAATTTATATTTTTCCTGGTCAAGGCTGGCGTAACGAGGAATCATCATTCGGACATCATAACCCAATTCTCTTAAAGCGCGCGGCAAAGAAAACATTACTTCGCCGAGACCGCCGGCTTTGACAAAAGGAGCGGCTTCCGAAGCCACAAAAAGAATCTTGGGAAAAGATTTTTTAACGGCGAAAAAAGGCATAGTCATATTTATTATTTTAACATATTGTATTATATAAAGAGACTCAATGCTTAACCGAATCAAAAAATTTCTTTTTGAAAACCAGTCTCTTCATCAGACGGCGCTCAAAAACGCTTTCTGGCTGAATTTCGGGGAAATAGCCAGCCGGCTAATCAGGGCCGTTGTTATTATTTACGCCGCCCGCCTTGTCGGAGCGGCCAATTACGGCGTTTTTTCTTACGCCCTCAATTTAGCCGGCCTTTTCACTATTTTCTCGGATATCGGAGTCGGCAGTATTCTCACTCGGGAAGCGTCAAAAAATCCCGAATCAAAAACCCAATACTTTTCCACCGCTTTTTTTATCAAAATTTGCTTGCTGATTTTAAGCATCGCCTCGGTTATTTTCCTCGCCCCGTTTTTCACCAAAATCAAAGACGTTATTCCCCTGTTGCCGGTTGTCGCCGTCTTGCTCGCCTTTGACAGCTTGCGGGATTTTGCCTTTGCCTTTATCCGGGCTTTGGAAAAAATGCAGGTGGAAGCGGCAATTAAAATAATCACCAATGTCGCGATTGTCGTTCTGGGTTTTCTGGCGCTTTCTGTTTCGGCCACCAGCCGTTCATTCACCATCGGCTACACTCTTGGCAGCGGTTTTGGTTTAGCCGCCGTTATCTGGGCGCTCAAAGACCAATTCAGCAAAATTTTTACTCATTTCAAAAAAGAATTAATTTCTCCCATTCTTGCTTCGGCCTGGCCGTTTGCTTTATTCGGCTTATTGGGCGGTTTAATGATAAACACCGACATGATAATGCTCGGCTGGTACCGGCCGGCCCAGGACTTGGGATTTTACGCCGCCGCTTACAAACCAGTCCAGCTTTTTTGGATTTTCCCGACCCTTTTAGCCGGCAGTTTTTTCCCGATTTTAAGCCGCTTGGCTAATGAAAACAATGAAAAATTCAGATTGGTTTTTGAAAAAGCGATGACCGTCGTTTTCCTGGTTGGCGTGCCGCTGGTAGCCGGCGGCCTCGTGTTGAGCCACGATTTCATCAGAATTATTTTCGGAAATGAATATCTGCCGGCCATTCCCGTTTTTCAAATCCTTCTCCTAACTGTCTTCTTGGTTTTTCCCGGCAGTTTGCTCGGCAACGCTATTTTTTGCTACGACAAACAAAAAAGTTTAATCGGTTATTTTTTTCTCGGCGCTTTAGGCAATATTTTTTTTAATTTTCTTTTGATTCCGATTTGGGGAATCGGCGGAGCGGCCATTTCAACTGTTTTCACCCAAATTATCAGCAACGGCTTCAGCTGGCAAAAAATGAAAAAAATCAACAATTTTTACACCCTCCGTCATTTGCCTAAGATAATCGCCGCCGCTCTTTTGATGACCCTTTTCGCCTGGGGTTTGAATGTCTTGAAAATCAACTTCTTCGTCAATCTTTCATTGTCAATCTTCGTTTATTTTGGTCTTTTATATTTATTGAAAGAGCCTCTCTTGATAGCCGGCAAAAATATTATCCGCGACCATATAACAGTCAAAAACTGAAAATAAAAAAGGACGCCCTGATTATCTTTTGAAAGATAACCAAGTCGTCCAATTTATTTACTGCTTTGCTAAATATCTTATTTGGGGGCATTTTCTCAATTTTTTCAACGCCTTTTCCTTGATTTGACGAACATATTCCCGCGACACTCCCAGTTTCTTGCCTATTTCCGCGAGGGTCCGTTTTTGCTGTCCATTTAATCCGAAATGCGACCTGACGACCAATTTCTCTTTTGGCGGCAGTATCTTCAAAGCGTCATCAAAAATTTTTTTTAATTCTTCTTGATTCAGCCGTCTATAAATTTCAGGATTAAATCTCGATTCAAAATTGTTTGAAAATTTTGTCAAATTACCTCCTTCGTCTATAAATTCTTCAAAAGTGTCGTTCCCGTCAGACCACCTCGGCTGCTGAAGCGAAATAAATTTATAACAATACCCTAGGGCATTTTTCGTCTCTCTTTTCGTTAATCCCGCGTCTTTGCTTACTTCGCTAATCAAATCCGGAAAGTAAGTTTGGCTTCCGTTTTTTTGCCAAAGACAATTTTCCGCTCGGAAAATCTTTTGGATTCTTGTTTGAATATAATCAGGGACCCTAACGGTTTTTGAACAATCAAAAATGGCCCTGGCAATGGTGTTTTCAATCGCTTGTCCGGCGTAACTGGAAAATCGGCAACCTTTTTTGCTGTTAAATCCTTTTCTGCCAACCGCTTTCAATAAACCGTAATTGCCTGCCTGAATCAAATCCTCAAATGCCAAACCCGAACGGCTGACATATTTTTTAGCAATATGCACCACTAATTTTAAATTGGACCTGATTAATTTCTCCTTGGCTTCTTTATCGCCTTTTTTTATTCTCGCGACAAGCTCCAGTGTTTCTTCCTGGGTCAATAACGGTATGCTCCCGATCGCCCTAAGATATCTGCCAATGGTTTCGTCTCCATCAATCTTGTTCATTTTCCCCCCCCCCTTTTTTTTCTTTATTGGTTTTAAAAGAACACGCGTTTTATTGAATAAAGATAAAAATAACGAATATCCGCCGATTTGTCAAATTTTTACCTCATCGCCGATTTTGATATTGAATTTTTCAGCCGAACCGGCCGGAACCTCCAAAACCTTATCAACCGCCATGGAAGGCGAACGAGCGGCGGGCGACTCGCCGATTTTTGGCGACGGAACGTTTTTTGAAATATCAACAATTTTATTTCCGCTTATCCAAACAATATCCAGCGGCAAATTCATGCCAACCATCCAGAAGCTATACCGGCTTGACCTGGCAAAAATAAAAAGCATGGCTTTATTTTCTTCAAGCGTTTTCCGGCCGGAAAGGCCTTTGGCTCTTTTTAGCGCCGTGTCGGCGATTTCCGCTTCAAAAATTTTTCCGTTGATTCCAATTCTCGCGATTTCGTAATTCGGTTTCTTTTTTGCCAAAAAAACCAAGCTAACCGCCGTAATAACAATCAATACCGTTAAAAAAATTATCAGATATTTAATCATTGGCTGATTAGGTGAAAAGCGATTATTCCAAAAGCCACGGCCACATTTAACGATTCTTTTCGGCCTTTCATCGGAATTTCCAAAATTTTATCACTGCGTTTCAAAATCGCCAATGGCAACCCCTTGATTTCGTTTCCCAAAACTAAAGCGATAGTTTTTGATTTATAGCTTTTGGCTTTTAGTGAATAATAAGGTATGGATTTTTTGCTTTGTTCAACACTGAAAATTTTATAGCCCTCCCCTTTTAACTTGTCAATCAATTTGGCGGTTGAGTCAACCTTCTCCCAAGCCACGTATTTTTCCGCGCCTAAAGAAATCTTGGCTAATTGCGGCCGATATTTTCCGAATTGGTCAATCGGCGTCGGCGTAAAACCGCAAAGATAAATTTTTTCTATCCCAGCCGCGTCCGCGGTTCTAAAAATACTACCAACATTGTATAAACTTCTAATATTATGAAGAATCACAATCATTTTATATTTATAAATTGAACCGACATTATGCCAGGTAGTGAAAACTCGATTAGTCGCCAAAGGCGACAAAAATTTTAAAATCGAGTTTCTACTACCTGGTATGTAAACTGCGGATGTTATGAAGGATAATAATCATTCTTCTAAATAAATTTTAAAGTATAAATCCGCCATTCCATCCGCATTGCCGTAAGGGTAGCTGTCCGGATTAGATGAACCTTTTACTTTTAAATTTGACTGCGACCCTGGACCGCCAAAACCGCCATATCGTCCCCTGATGGCAAATTCATAAATTTTATCACTTTTGGTTGTTATGTTGCCGACATCATAAACCATGGCATTCCATTGGTTCGGCGGACCGAAATCGGCATAATTGGTATAAAAAAGAAGATTGTAATCAAGAGCGTTGTCGGGATTGATTTCTTTCACCCAAACCGAATGCATGTAATTATAGCCGTCATCGCTGAATACTCTAAGCTCAATCCTGTTAAAAGACCCTTGAAATTCGCCTGGGGTAAGGGATAATTTTTGGACGATAGCACTATCAGAGCCCGTTTCGGCAGTGTCGTCTAATTGTTGGGTTAAAATAGTTTGTTTAATGGGGGGAATGTCAATTTGCGAATCGCTTTTTAGAGAACCCAGACCTTCTTTGTCAAAGGCCTGGATAGAAAAAACATAAGAACGCCCCCGTTCATTAATAGCAATTTCCGCCCCCGTCAAAGCCGCGTCAATCGCCGCCAAAGTTGAGCTGGAATCGCTGATGTCGGTGATCCTGTAAGTCAAAGTGGAAGTGGCGCCGCCATAATCCGAAGACGCATCCCAGCTGAAAATCAATTTCATCGCGCCGGAGCTGTATTGAATGATGAAATTTTCCGGTGAGTTGGGCGCGTCGCGCGGTTCGGGAAAATTTCGGGAATTCTGAGGATTAGAAATATTCCTTAAAATAAAATCTCCGGGATTATCAGCATCATAACTATTCCCCAAAAATCTGTCATCATAATTTATCATAGAGTCAACCGTTGAAGTAGCGTTAGATTTTCGTTCTAAACTTTTACCAACCAGAATCTCGTTATACGCGACTTCGTCAATTGTTGAGCCAATATTATCCTGTAAAATAACAACATCGTCGTCATAAGCCAAGGGATTTGAATTATTAGAATATCTTAAGTCTGGCGCCACTAAACCGTCGTAATCATTATGGGCTATCAAAAAAAACCCTTTGGACGCGATAGTTGAAGTGGCGCTAAAATTTAAAACAAGATTTTTTGTTGAAGTGGCTGTTTGCGAAATTTTTCTCTTGAGAGACCAATCGTTAAGACCTATAGTTTGCTTGGTCGGATTATAAAGTTCAATAAATTCGTTATCGGTATTACCAGCAGTTCCCGCTTGAATTTCGCTAATAACAACGTGATCGGCGCCAGAAACGTTAATGGAAATAGCGGTTGAAATAGCTGTTGAAGAAGTATTCTGATTATCAAAAACAATTAAATCAACCTGATAATCGCCGGCTTGAGAATAAATATGAGTAGTAGTGGCGATGGAAATTGTTGAAGTTGAATTGTCTCCAAAATTCCATTGATAAGAAATAATTTGGCCATCATCGGTTGATGAAGCGGCGTTAAAAATAATTGTTTCACCGACTATTGGGTTCAAAGGCGCATAAACAAAAAAAGCCTTCGGCGCTTGATTGGCTTGCTGGCAAGTTTGCGCTTTCGGGCTTGGGCATGATTGAATTTCGAAATCATTGGCGTTATCACCATTATCAATAAAAGTGTTATTTTGAAATTTTCTTTGAATACTTTGATTGGCGCCGGGGTTAGTTAAAAAAACCGAGCCTTCAACAAAAGCATTTTGAGCTCCGCCCCAACCAGCGCTGTCAATTATGGCGCCGGTGTCCGCGGCTCCGAAACGAATAGCCACGCCATTATCATCGCTGATAGTGGCTGTGGTGATCGCGTCAGGCGTCGCGGAAATATCCGCGTAACCGCTATTCGCCCATAAATAATAGCCGTTTGCCGGAACATAAATATCGGTTGTCCAAGATTTAATGCTTGTGTCAGTAGTGCCGGTTTTGGTTCTTTTAACTAACCGGTAGCCATTGAGATTGATTTGATAATTATTGAAATTATATAGTTCAATAAAATCATTTTCGGTTTTACCGGGACCGCCGGTAATTTTAATTTCTGAAATTAAAATTTTTACGGGGGTTGTCGCCGGGCTATCGGTTGGAACCGAAACCGAACTGCCGCTTCCCCTATTTCCTCCGCCGCCTCCGCCGCCGGAAGAAATAACCGTCGGCGCCGAATTTTCCGCTTTCGGCGTGCCCAGAATATTATTTTGGGCAAGGCCGTTATAATTATGCCAAGACAAATCCGATGAACGCTCCATTGTTCGTTTCTGAATGTTATCGCCCGCCGGCCAGCCGGGGTTAGCCAAAACTTCGTCAATCAAACCGCAATTATTGTCAAAAAGCCGCAAACCCTCGTCGCTGTTTCTTAAATTGCCGCTGTATAAAACATCGGCTTTGATATTGGAGACGGCGTCTTCATTGCGCTCCGAAAGATAAAAACCGTCGCCAGTAATTTTGGAACCGCTGGGAAAAATAATTTTTATTTGTTCATCTTTATCAACCAGTTGCCAGCCGCCGATATCAACTTCGGCGCCGGAGATATTTTTCAATTCAATCCATTCGTTGGCGCTGTTTGCTCCGCCCATCCAGGCGACTTCGTTGATAATCGCTTTTGAACGCGACGGCGATTGATTGGCGGAAAAACCGCATTGCCCAAAATTCGCTGTTTGTTGCAAACCGATAGTTGCTTGTTGGATTAATTTTTGTTGTTCTAATTGTCCATCGGTTCGCGGAAAAATTTCTCCATTTTCTTCCGTTTCTTCTGAAATAGTCGCCGCCGCTTCTTGTATTTTGGCAAGAACCGCTTGGGAGTTTTCTTTTTTCGGCGTGCCGCCAACACCGCTTGAAGTATGCCAACTAAAACCGCTTAAATTCCGCTCCATTGTTTTTTTAGCGGCGTTATCGCCGGCCGGCCAATCGGGTGAAGCCAGTGCTTCGTCAACCAAATCGCATTCGCCATTAAAAAGCCGGATCCCGTCATTGGAATTAGAAAGAATGCCGTTATAAACGACATCGGCTTTGGCTTCGAGAACAGCCGCGTCATCCGTCCGTTCCAAAAGATAAAATCCGTTAGCGGGAATTACGGAGCCTTTTTCAAAAACAATTTTTATTTTTTCGTCCCGGTCAATAAGTTGATAACCGGAAACGTCAAGAGAGTTATTAGAAATATTTTTCAATTCTATCCATTCGTCATTGGCGCTGTTTAAGCCGCCCATCCAGGCGATTTCGTTGATAATCACTTTTGAACGCGACGGTAACTGGGAAGTGTCAAAAGAACATTGCCTGGAATTTAATTGTTGAAACGCCTCTTCTGATTGATTTGCCCGCGCTTCTTGAGGCAAATCCGTTATTTGCGCTAACTGAAATTCATTTTTTCTGAAAACCTCGGAAAAAGTTTCCTTGATTGTTTGAGCGATTTCAACGACTTTCCCAACTCCGACTTTGATTGCGTTAATGCCCGCGGAAACGGCGCCAACGGCCACCCTTTCCACGTATTGTCCGATGACTTCGGGCAACTTAAAAACAGCAAGAAACGCTTTATCCGTGGCAGCAAACGCTTTCCCTTGTATTCCGTGCGTTAGAGAAAGTTCCGGCGGAGCAAGACAGGGTTTTTGGGCGTCTTGGATATCATTCGTCTTTAGCTGGTCAAGCGAAGATTTAATGTCAGAAATGATTTTATCGCCTTGATAATTCAAATAGATGCCGGAGAAATTATGACCCCAAAAATCGTCGCCGCTTTGGAGTTCAATGTGCGTATTCGGTTCCATAATTTTTCTAAAAGGAATGCGCCCCACGACCCCAGCAATAACCTTATCAGTATCAGAAGTAAGCCACTTACCTTCTCCCGCCACACGGCCCGATGGCGTGGCAACGCTATATACTCCGATTGATTCAGCAGGCGCGCCGCCATCCTGTCCCGCGACCGTATCATAAAAACTATTGGCATAAAAATTGCCCTGGGAATGGGCAACGAGAAGCAACTTTTGGGTGGCGACTTTTTCGCTGGCATCCCGAAGCATCTCAATCAAATCGTAGTCCTTCACTGTTTCAGAATCAAAAAGCCCTTGAAGAATGGATTTCCCAATATCGCCAACTCCGCCGAGGTGGGAAGGATTTAAAAAATACTGATAATCAATTTCTTGATTATCCCATGATATACCAAGTTTATTTTTGAGTGCTTTCATGTTATCTTGCGCACCCCGATCTTCCGTAGAGATTCCATTAATCGTAGCAATAGTAAACCCGATTCTCGCACATTGTCCAAGAATAAAATCTGCCAACGATATTACAGGGGTTAACAAAATAACTAAACCCAAAAAATAACCAACATATTTCTTGTATACTTTTCGTGTATCTGTGTTCATTTTAATTAGACAAAATAGAAGAATCTATGTCACAACCTTCATTTGATGAAGAATAACTCCCTAAATTTTTATAAAAATCATCCATGTACTTATCTCGTTGTTCTGTATTGATTTGCCGCGACTTAACAAAGTTATCATATTTATCCATATCTGCAATGAACTTTTTCATATCAGAACGAGAGCTTAAACTCCAAAGACATACATTTGCCCTGCTTTCGCTATCTTCTACTGTCGCAGTTACTGTTTCTTTATTAATAATTGGTAAGGTCATCTCCATCTGCAGCGCCAACGCATATTGCAAAAGCACCGCCCGAGTCTTCGCCGAATCCGGATATTCCTTGAAGATGGCCAGTTCCACATCGTCGCGAATGCCGTTGCGATTAGCGTCAATTCCTTGAATTGTTTTGTCGGCATCCGCTCCGGGGTCGGGCGGCAAATTCTTTCCCATCACATCGTCAAGCGTCAGCTTCGTGGCGTGAATTTTCGCTATCTGCTCTTCGGTTTTTTGTTTAGTACGCGACAGATCAGGGAAAATCTCCATCGCGTATACAATAAATACAACGAAAGCGATGGCAACTACGCCAAGAAAAATCTCTCTTGCGCGTCTGCGTTGTTCCGGTTTTATTTCTTGCTCCGCGCTATTTATGTTATTTATCGCAAGTCTTCTTCGCCAAACGACCTCGCTAATAATAAAATAGGCAGGAAATACGACGAGGGGGATCATGTTCGTAACCCACAGCCATGGCGCGCCGGGCATTATCTTCTGCCGAATAAGGTAGCTCCAAAACACCTCAAACGCCATAGGAGAAATCATGCCTGCAACCCACAGCCAGGGCTTAGCGCGTATCCCCCGCTTTTTGAATTTTATGGCGTCTCTTGCCATCCAAACGGTAAGAGCAATTGGATACCAAAGAGCATTAACCAGCAAAAAAAGCCACGAAAACACTGAATACGGCCCAATCATAGAAAGCAAATACGCCATTTCTTTATTAACCAGCAGTAATGCCCGTGTTCCCAATTCAGGAAATATCAAAATTCCCAAAAGAACAATAAGCGCCAAGATGAACTGCCGCAAACCAAGAAAAAATTTTTTCATGATATTTCTATTATATCAAAATTCCCGACAATCCTCCGTGAATCTGTGGATAACTTAATCACTAAAATATTTGGACGATCGTTCTATTTATTTAGTAATATTTTTTCCTCTTTTAATATAAAAAAATAATAAATTTCCTAAAGAAAAATTAATTACCGAGATTAAGCGTCCCCTGCCTTTCTTTATTGACGGCGAAAATGTGAACATAGGGCAATAAATTTAATTCTTTCAGAGAATGGAAGAACTCTTCCGGCAAT
>Ga0156252_137_pt1 | contig 11168 bp, 8 predicted proteins | sample RifCSPlowO2_12_FD_107899 | JGI IMG/M metagenome (GOLD analysis project Ga0156252, IMG submission 107899) | Candidatus Jorgensenbacteria bacterium RIFCSPLOWO2_12_FULL_42_11
GAGGCGGTTATTGAGCATGAAAAAGTAACGGTGCGGATAATTTGCGACCGGGGAGTAACCCATGAAATTGTCCGGCACCGCTTGGCTTCTTATTGCCAGGAATCCACCCGATACTGCAACTACAAATCCTTGGGAATACAGGTTATCGAACCTTTCTTCTTCGTCGGGAGTGATAAAAAATATCTGGTCTGGAAGATAGCAATGGAAGCTTCGGAAAGAGCTTATAACGACCTTATTGAGTTAGGAGCCACCCCCCAGGAAGCGCGAACGGTTTTACCTAATTCTCTGAAAACAGAAATCGTGATGACTTATAATATCAGAGAATGGCGGCATTTCTTCAAACTCCGTTGCTCAAAAGGAGCTCATCCTCAAATGCGAGAAATCAGCATTCCGCTTCTTAAAGAATTTCAGAAACGGATTCCGGTTCTTTTTGATGATATCACTATTGAGTAAATTGACCCCAAAGACCTTCTGATTTAAAATTAAATCAGAAGGTCTTTTTATTTTTGTATGAGAAAGAATCCTTATCCTGGTAAATTTATTGTGTTCGAGGGCCTTGATGGTTCCGGCCAAAGCACGCAAGTGAAACTTTTAGCGGAATTTTTGAAAAGAAAAAAACATCAAGTTTTAACAACCAAAGAGCCGACTCTGGATTCGACGGCTGGTAAATTAATAAGAAAAGTATTGGATAAAAAGAAAAAAATACCTCCTCAAAAACTTCAGGAACTATATGCCCGGGACAGGCAAGAACATTTAAAAAAAGTTATTATCCCCGCTCTTAAAAAAGGGAAAACCGTTATTTCGGATAGATATTTTTTCTCATCTTTTGCTTACGGCGGTTTAGACGTTCCTTTTTCTTATTTATTAAAAATCAATGATAAATTTTTATTGCCTGATTTGGTGTTTTTTATCAACACCAAACCGGAAACTTGTATTTTACGGATAGACAAAAGAGGTAAGAAGAATACTTTTTTTGAATGCAAAGACAAATTAGAAAAGGTTTATTGGAAATATAAAAAAATTCTTAAAAAATTTAAGAACGTAGTCGTCATTAATGGCGAAATAAGTATTTCGCGAATCCACCAAGAAATAAAAAAATATGTTTAAACCGGTTATTGGTCTTGAGATTCACTGCGAATTAAAGACCAAAAGCAAAATGTTTTGCGGCTGTCCCAATAATTCCGATGAAACGCGGCCTAATTTTAATGTCTGCCCGGTTTGCCTCGGCCACCCGGGAACGCTGCCGGTTATTAACCAAAAGGCCGTGGAATCGGTTCTCAAATTGGGTTTGGCGATAAATGGCGAAATTTCTCCGATTTCCCGATTTGACCGAAAAAGTTATTTTTACTCCGACTTGCCTAAGGGCTACCAGATTTCTCAATACAAACAGCCGTTTGTCGAAGGAGGGGGCTTGAAAGGGGTAAAAATTACCAGAATTCATTTAGAAGAAGATACCGGCGCGCTTTCCCATGATAAGGGAAACCACACTTTGGTTGATTTTAACCGGGCCGGAGTTCCTTTAATGGAATTGGTCACGGAGCCGGATATTAAAAGCGGCGAAGAAGCGGTGGCTTTCGCTAAAGAATTGCAGTTGATTTTGCGCTATCTTGATATTTCGGAAGCCAATATGGAAAAAGGGCAGATGCGGGTGGAAGTGAATATCTCGCTTTCTCAAGATAATGAAATGGGCACTAAAGTGGAAATCAAAAACCTGAACTCTTTTAAGGCGGTGAAAGAAGCGGTTGACTATGAGATAAAAAGACAATCCGAAGTTTTGGAGGCGGGAGAGAAAATAATTCACGAAACCCGCGGCTGGGACGATATAAAAAGAACAACGGTCAGCCAGCGCGGCAAGGAACAAGCCCATGATTACCGCTATTTTCCCGAACCGGATTTGCCGCCGCTGGATTTAGCCGAATTCAATCTTCGGGAATTAAAAGATTCGCTTCCGGAATTGCCGGAAGAGAAAAGAATTCGTCTGAGCCGGAATTATGGATTAACGTCCGCGCAGGCGGACATACTTGTTGAAAATAGCGAAGCAGCCGACCATTTTGAAGAGGCGGCTAAAAAGCTGGATAAAAAAAAGACGGCTGCCGATTACCAGACGCTTTTCAATTATTTGACTTCTGACATTTTTGGATTAATGGCCGAGAAAAAAATCGGCATTAAAGAATTAAAATTTCCTCCCAGCGGGACAGCCGAGGTAATCAATTTAATTGGCGAAAATAAAATTTCCAGCCGAATCGCCAAAGATGTTTTGAAAGAAATGGTTGAAACCGGCGGCGCTCCGTCGTTAATTATTGAAAGCAAGGGGTTGAGACAGATTTCCGATGTCGGTGAAATTGAAAATGTTGTCAAAAAAATAATCGCTGAAAATCCGAAGGCGGTTGAAGATTACAAAAAAGGCAAAGAAAACGCCTTGCAATTTTTAATCGGTCAGGCGATGAAAAAACTCAAAGGCCAAGCCAATCCCGACATACTGCGAAAGCTTTTTGGGGATTGCTTATCCAAATAATATCTTTATCTCTTTTAAACCAGGTCATTTGGCGTTTGGCGTAGCGGCGGATTTTTCTTTCCATTTGTTCGGTCATTTCTTCGCAAGAAATCAGTCCGCGCAGATAATCGGCGGCCAGTCGGTATTCCAAACCCAATGCGTTCAGGCGTTTCCAACTTAATCCTTCCCGGTGGAGTTTTTTTGTTTCTTCAACGAGCCCTTTTTTCAGCGTTTTTTTTAATCTTTGGCGGATTGACCGGCGAAGCTGGCTGACTGATTTTTTGAGGCCTATTTTGAGCGTTTGATAGGGCGATTGTTTTTCAATTTTAGGCACCGGCCTTCCGGTTTTAAGAACGATTTCCAAAGCCCTGATTAATCTTCTTGGATTACGGGGGTCAATATCAACCGCTCTTTCCGGGTCAAGGCCTTGAAGCATTTTAAACAGTTCTTCGGTGGATTTTTTCTCAAGCCGTCCGCGCAAACTTTTTTGAGGAGCGACGGCCGGCAATTTGTAATCATAAATCAAAGCATCAATGTAAAGTCCGCTGCCGCCGCAAATAATCGGAATTTTTCCTTTTTGGAAAATTTGCTTCAGGATTTTTTTGGCCGCTCTTTGATATTGGACAACGGTATAAATTTTTTTGGGCTTGGCTACATCTATCAGGTAATGCCTGATGCCGTTCATTTCTTTTTTCGTGATTTTTTCCGTGCCGATATCCAGACCTTTATAAACCTGCCGGGAATCAGCCGAAATTATTTCGCCGTTGAATTTTTTGGCAATTTTAATAGCCAGTTTTGATTTTCCCGAAGCCGTTGGCCCGAGAATGACGATGATTTTTGTTCCCTGTTTTTTCATTTTATTTATTTTGAATTACCAAACTTCGGTTTTGAGAATAACAGGCAAAAAGATTTTCTTCAACCCGCTCACGTCCCTCCGCTCGCGAGCGGAGGGACGTGAGCGGAGGGGCTGCGCTTCCGTTTGGGTTTCAGAAAAATCTTTTTGTCTGTTATTTACAATTTAGTTTTATAACTCAAAGCTATTTAATTATAACGGAAAATAAAAAATGTTCCGATGGTTATCGGAACATTTCAAAAAAAAGAGGCAGTTTAACGTCGTGCCCGGGACAAGATACAACAGCCCTCTTTGCAGCGGGCTATCGGCCGAATCAGCCAGCGAATATGGTTTATTGCCATTTTAGTTCCTCCTCTCTTATTTTTCAGTTTTTTTATTATTTCAGAAATTTAATTCCATTTTCACCTCTCTGATCAGGCCTGATTTAATTTTTCAAAGAACATTTTTACAAAATAGCAGTCTTTGGGTTTTATGTCAATCCGCTTAGATTGCCTTATCGGCAATTTCTTTCTGGATTTTTTTGAGCAATTCTTCCAATTTGATTTCACCTTCCTGGCCGCGGCGGTAATGGCGGATATTAACGGTTTTGTTTGTTAATTCTTTGTCGCCGACCACTAAAATATAAGGAATTTTTTGGATTTCGGCTTCGCGGATGCGTTTGGAAACCGTCAGATTGCCGTCGCTTAAAGAAACGCGGATATCGTTTTCTAATAATTTGGAATAAATTTCTTTGGCGTATTTTTGATGATCCGCTCCGATATTTATTATTTCCGCTTGAACAGGGGAGAGCCATAAAGGCAGGGCGCCGGCGTAATGTTCCAAAAGCACGCCGACAAAACGTTCAATGGAGCCAAGTAGCGCCCGATGAATCATAATCGGCTGTTCTTTTTCTCCTTTTTGATTGACATAGGTGAGGTTGAACTTTTCCGGCAGATTGAAATCAACCTGAATGGTGGTGCATTGCCATGGCCGACCCAACGAGTCTTTGATTTTTAAATCAATTTTCGGTCCGTAAAAAACGCCTTCGCCGGGGTCAACCTGGTATTTGAGATTATTTTTTTCCAAAGCGTATTTTAAAGCCGCGGTCGCTTTTTTCCAGTTTTTGAGAGCGCCGATATATTTTGGGGGCCGGGTAGAGAGATAAATATCAAAATCTTTGAAACCAAAGGCCCTAAATATCTTCAGGCCGAGCTTGAGGCAATTGGCGATTTCTTCATTAAGCTGGTCGGAAGAGCAGAAGATATGGGCATCGTCCTGGGTGAAGCCGCGGACTCTGGTCAGGCCGTGCAACACTCCCGATTTTTCAAAGCGATAAACCGTTCCCAATTCGGCATAACGCAAAGGCAGGTCGCGATAGCTTTTCAGCTGGTGATTATAAATCAGAATATGGCCTGGGCAATTCATTGGTTTGACAACGTATTTTTCCTCTTCCACTTCCATCGGCGCGTACATATTTTCGCGGTAGAAATTCCAATGGCCGGATTTTTTCCATAAATCAAGGCGGGCGATGTGGGGAGTCCGGAGAAGCTGGTAGCCGTTTTGGAGGTATTCTTTGACGCAGTAATCTTCAATAATTTGTCTTAACAACGCTCCTTTGGGATGCCACAAAGGAAGTCCCGGGCCGAATTCTTCGTCAAAATGAAAAAGGTTTAATTTTTGGCCCAACAGCCGGTGGTCTCTTTTTTCGGCTTCGGATTGCTTCTCAATATAATCAAGCAATTCTTTTTTTGTTTCAAAAGCCAGACCGTAAATTCGGGTGAGCATTGGATTTTTTTCTTCACCTTTCCAATAAGCGCCGGCGATTTTCGTCAATTTAAAGGCCTCGGGATTTATTTCTTTGGCGCTTTTCACGTGAGGGCCGGCGCATAAATCAACAAATTCCCCGTTTTGATAAACGGTTATCTGTTTGGAAACCAGGTCTTTTATTAATTCAAGTTTATACGGCTGATTTTTGAATATTTTTTTAGCTTCGTTTTTGGAAACCAGTTTTCTCTTAAAAGCGACATTTTGTCTTATCAACTCTTTCATTCTTTTTTCAATTTTCGGCAAATCTTCGATGGATAATCCGCCTTCGCCGGAAGCCATAACGGGCAAGTCAAAATCGTAATAAAAACCGTTTTCAATGGCCGGTCCGATTCCGAATTTCACGTTCGGGAAAAACTCGCCAACCGCCGCGGCCATAATATGAGCTAAAGAGTGGCGAATTTTATTTAATTTGTCATTAGTCATTGGTCGTTAGTTATTTTATAGTTCCCTGGCTTCGTTGCAGATTATTTTGGTTTCGCCGTTTCGCAGGGAAAGTTGTCCGTTAATCATCACAATGTTGTTTTCTTTCCAGAGCAAAGGGTTTCGGGCAAGAGTTTCGGAAAAAACAATAACCTCTAGATTATCGGTCAAGTCCTCAATTTTTACAAATAACATCGGTTTGCCCATTTTGGTAATGAATTTTTGGATACTGGCAATTATTCCCGCTGTTTTCAGCCGAGTTCGGTCTTTATGACCGGAATTAATCGCTTCTTTAATTGACTGGACACGGTCGTCTTTGAGCTTGGCCAGGTGTTTTTTTAGAGGGTGGTCGGAAATATAAAGTCCTAAAAGTTCCTTTTCCCAGGCCAATCTGGTTTTGGAATCGGCGGCTTCCGTCGGCTCCAATTTAAGCGAAGTCAATTTCGGTTGATAGCTAAAAAGACTATTCTGGTTGTTTGATTTATTTTTTTTAATTAAGGAATTAAATTTCAACAGTTCTTCAATATTATCAACGGCATTTTGCCGTTCAATTCCGAAAGAATCAAGGCAGCCGCTTTTTATCAAACTTTCCAGGGATTTTTTATTGAGGTCGCGGTGGTTAATCCGGTCCAGGAAATCCGGCAGACTTTCAAATGGCCCGCCCCGGCCCCGCTCGCCGATAATAATGGAAACGATATTGGCGCCGATATTTTTGACGGCCAGAAGCCCGAAGCGGATGTTATCGGAGTTTTCCGGAGTGAAGTCGGCGTAGCTTTTATTAATATCAGGCGGCAGAACGGCGATCTTGGCCCGCTTGGCTTCGTTAATCAGAAAAGCGATGCGTTCAATGTCGCCGCTGTTGGCGTTTAAAAGACTGCTGAAAAATTCCACCGGATAATGGGCTTTGAGATAGGCGGTCTGGTAGCCGATTAGGGCGTAGCAAGCGGCATGGCTTTTATTAAAACCGTATTGGGCGAAAGGTTCAAACCATTGCCAAATTTGACCGGCGGTTTTTTTCTCAATGCCGTTTTTAACCATTCCGTCAATCATTTTTTCGGCTTGGGACTGAAGCAGCGCTTTTATTTTTTTTCCGACCGCTTTCCTTAGAACATCGGCTTCGGTTAAAGAAAAACCGGCCAGGTCTCGGGCGATGGTCATCAGTTGTTCCTGATAAACAGCCACGCCGTAAGTTTTTGCCAATATCGGTTCCAGTTTCGGATGAAGATAGGCGATTTTTTCCTGGCCGTGTTTTCTTTTGATATATTGGGGAATTAATTCCATCGGGCCCGGGCGATACAGGGCCACCATCGCGATAATGTCTTCAATTTCCGTGGGTTTTAATTGTTTAAGATAACCGCGCATGCCCGAACTTTCCAGCTGAAAGATGCCGGTGGTTTCGCCGGCGCGCAGGAGTTCAAAAGTTTTTTCGTCATCAAGAGGAATTTGATTGATATCAATTTCTTTTTGGTAGATGTCTTTTATCAAGCCCAAAGCGTTTTCAATAATAGTGAGGTTGCGAAGACCGAGAAAATCCATTTTTAAAATTCCTATTTTTTCAACGCTGTGCATTTCAAACTGGGTGATGATGATGTTTTTGTCCTGGGGCGCGTATTGAAGCGGCAGATAATTAGTCAGGGCTTCTTTGGAAATGACCAAGCCGCAGGCGTGAACGGAAGCGTGCCGAGCGAGGCCCTCAAGTTTTTTAGCCGAGTCAAGCAATTTTTTGGCGTTGGCATCGCGTTTGTAAAGATCGCGAAGTTCGGCGACATCTTCCAGGGATTTTTCCAGCAATGATTTTTTGTCCAGGTTGGGCGTAAGGGGAATCATCTTGGCTATCTGGTCGCAGAAACCGTAAGAAAATCCCAAAGCCCGACCGACGTCGCGAATCGCCGCCCGAGCCGCCATGGTTCCGAAAGTGATAATTTGAGCCACCCGATCGGCGCCGTATTTGTCCCGCACGTAAGCCACCACTTCGTCGCGTCTGACATCGGTGAAGTCAATGTCAATGTCCGGCATTTGAATCCGGTCGGCGTTTAGAAACCGTTCAAAAAGCAGGTCGTATTTCAGGGGATTGATATTGGTAATGCCCAAAATATAAGAAACCAGGCTGCCGGCGGCGGAGCCCCGGCCGGGGCCGACGACGATTCCTCGCTCTTTGGCCCAATCAATGATGTCTCGGACAATCAGGAAGTAATCGGCAAAACCGGTTTTTTCAATCACCGAAAGTTCGTAATCAACGCGTTTCTTGATTTCCTCGGTTATTCCCGGAAAGCGGCCGGTTGATTTTTCGTTAACCAGATTTCGGAGATAAGAATTGGGATCCTGTCCGTCAGGCGCCGGAAAACTCGGTAAAAGAATTTTTCCCAGTTCAATTTCCAAATTGCAACAATCGGCAATTTTGACGGTATTGGCAACAGCTTCGGGGGTTTCTTTGAAAAGCTCGGTCATTTGTTCCGGAGAACGCATTGAAAAATCATCGTGTTTGAAAGTGAGTCGGCCAGGGTCATTCACCGTGTTCCCCGTTTGAACAGCCAACAGAATTTCATGATAAGGCATATCTTCGGATTTCAGATAGTGAATGTCCTGGGTGGCCACTAAAGGAGCGTTTGTCTCTTTGGCCAGTTCAATGATGACCCGGTTGATTTTTTCTAAATCTTTAACTCCCGGATGATGGCTGATTTCCAAAAAGAAATTTTCCGGACCAAAAATATTTTGATATTCCAAAATTTTTTCTTTGGCTGTCGGAATTTTTTCCGCCGCGATCAGTCGCGGAATTTCACCGGCAATGCACGCCGAAAGGGCGATGATTCCTTCGCGGTGTTGGCGCAAGATTTCTTTATCAACCCTGGGTTTGTAATAAAATCCCTCTAAATTGGATTTGGTGACTAATTGCAGAAGATTCAGCCAGCCAGTTTTATTTTTAGCCAGGAGAATTAAATGGTAAGGACGGTCGTCAATTCGGGAACGTTTGTCAAAGCGGCCGTGCGGAGCCACGTACGCTTCCACGCCGATGATGGGTTTAAGACCGGCTTTTTTCGCTTTTTGATAAAATTCAATGGCGCCGTAAAGGTTGCCGTGGTCGGTTAAGGCTAAGGCCTCCATGCCTAATTCTTTGGCGCGGTTAATCAAGTCGTCTATTTTAGCCAGTCCGTCAAGCAGAGAATAGTGGGAATGAGTATGGAGGTGAACGAATTTCATATGAACATTAATATCATAATTCTTTTGGCAAAAAAACAAAAGACCGCTCCATAATATAAGGAGCGGTTTTATATAAAATTATTGAACTAATTTTTTCAAGACATTTTCAAACTCTTCGGGATTTAGATTATTTCGCTTATTGTCGGTGGCTTTGATTAAGGCAATAATCACTTCCTCGGTTTTTATTTCTCTTTCTCCAAACAAAGGAAAATATTTTTTTACGGTTTCCCACTTTTCTTTGGAGTTGATGAACGCGCCCAGGCACAAGAGAGAAATCAAAGAAGTGGCGGCGGCGTCAATTTCTTCGCGATCCGCCGTCTTTCTTCTAAAATCAAAAAATTTCTTGAAGATTTTTTTGAAAATTCTTTTGACGGTCGCCGGCCAGCCGCTTTCTTTTTCAGAAATCAGTTGCGCCGTAAAATACTCCGCGGTTTTTAAAAAAGTTATCTGGCAACCGACACACTCCAAGACGTGCTTTTGGTCGTCATATTGACCGTCGCGCGACAGGAAATTCATGCCGGAGCAAACTAACTTTAAAAAAGCCGAAGCCAGGGAAGCGGGCTTGCCGATCTCTTCTTCTCTAAAACAGAAATTTTTTAGACGGGTATTTTTCATTACGAACTTAACGGTTTTTTGGAAAGATTTTCTTATCTTTTCTTTCCCAAAATCTTTAAGACAAAAGTCGCAACCTTCCGTTTTCGCTTCTATTCTGAAAGAACCTCCCAAGATTTTCTCCGTTTCTTCAATCAGCTCCTCAAAAATATTTTTTGCCATTTTCAACCCCCTTTTCCGATTATCAATCTATCCCCAGTTTTTAAAGGTGCGTTATTTGACAAAAATAGTATCTTATTTTAGAATTTTGTCAAATTCACGGAAAGTCGCAATTTAACAAATCAATAAAGGAGGTGGAATATGGCTTTAAGGGATCGTATTGATTTAGCATTGAGCTTCGGTTTGCTTTTAGAACCAGCGGTGACGGTTATGTTTAAGATGGGGAAGGAAAGCGGGATTGCGGAAGAAATGGGCATTTCCCAACTCAACAAGGAAGAAATAAGGATTTTAGCGAGGGCCGGTTTATTGACCAGGCAGGAATTAAAAAAATATCTGAAAGGAGATGTGAAGCATTTGAAAGAAATTCTACCGACTGCGGCAAAAAAGCCCGAAAGAAAAAATCAAGGTTAGTATTTGTTTCCGAGGCCCCGGGTTTTTACTTGGGGCTTTTTCTTTTATATTGACTTTTTTACAGGTATTCTATATTCTAAACTCTAGATTCTAAATTCAAATTTATGGGCGGCGTACCGGTAAAACATCATTCAAAATCAAAAGTGGGCAGGAGACGATCCCAGCTCTTTTTAAAAAAAGGCAAATTCGCGGTTTGTTCGATTTGCGGCGGTCCAAAACTTTCGCATCGGCTGTGCCCCCAATGTGGAAAATAAAAAAGCCTTGCCGCGGAAAAATACTTAAATTTCGCATTTTGAATTTTAAATTTTTTATATGGCTTCTCGTCAATTAGCCCGCTCCATCGTTCTCCAGTCGCTTTACGAATGGGATTTCTACGGCCAAAAAGCCGACCTCATAAAAATTATTGAACGCAACTTAAAGGAATTCGGTCCGGGGCTGGACGAGCCGGAATTTGTTTGGCGACTGACCCAGGGCGTGATTGACCATCGCGAGGAGCTGGACCAAGTAATCGTGCAGGCGGCTCCGGAATGGCCATTGGGTCAAATTTCCGCCGTGGACCGCAACGCTTTAAGAATCGGTCTTTATGAATTGCTTTACGCCGACCGGAAAGAAGTGCCGGCCAAGGTGGCTATTAACGAGGCTATTGAAATAGCCAAAAATTTCGGCGGTCCCAATTCGGGAAAATTCATCAACGGCGTTTTGGGAACGGTTTTTAAACAAATAGAAAAGAAATAAAATCTACTAATTTATAATGAATTTTTAATGATTTAATTTTCAAACAAACTGAATTGAAAATTTATTTTATGGACTTATCTAATTTAGAAAAAAAGATAAAAATTGAATTCAAAAACAGGTCCTTGCTCAAAGAGGCCTTAACCCATCGTTCTTATCTTAATGAAAATCCCAAGATGGGGCCTCATAACGAGCGAATGGAATTTTTGGGAGATTCGGTTTTGGAATTGATTACTTCCGAATTTCTTTTTAAAAAATATCCCGACCAAGCCGAAGGCCAGTTAACCGTTTTGCGGGCCGCTTTGATAAATTACCAGATATTGGCCCGGGTGGCCCGGGAAATCGGGTTGGAAAATTATATTTTTCTTTCAAAAGGCGAGGCCAAAGATACCGGCAAGGGTCGCGAAGCGATTTTAGCCAACGCTTTTGAGGCGCTTCTGGCGGCTATTTATTTAGACCGGGGATATAAATTGAGCCATGATT
>Ga0156252_138_pt1 | contig 10992 bp, 14 predicted proteins | sample RifCSPlowO2_12_FD_107899 | JGI IMG/M metagenome (GOLD analysis project Ga0156252, IMG submission 107899) | Candidatus Jorgensenbacteria bacterium RIFCSPLOWO2_12_FULL_42_11
AGAAGGAGACCTAAAGGGCTCTATGACCGTTACCGTTCCTGCTGGAACCCAAACAGCAGCGGTTTCCGGAAGCATAACCATTAACACAGATGGCTCTTTATCTATGCCCAGCTATAGCGGTCCGGTTACGGTTGTTGCCACAGGCGAAAAAGTAGGCACTATGTCCGGTTCGTGGAGTCAATGACCAACACAATAAAGAAGTATTTTACGACCCTTAAATGGCTCGGTTTATCAAAAATCAATAGGAGGCGAAGATAATGAATGAAAAAATAAGAAACTGGAGAATAGGATTAGTTATAATGGGCGTTCTTTTTCTTTCGGGGTGTGCCATTATGCCTACGAGGGGAGAGGTGGGAAAGCCCTTTGACGAGGAGTTAATTGGCAAAATTCAACCCGGAAAAACCACAAGAAAAGAGATTGCTCAGTGGTTTGGTGTTCCTGTGGCCGTCGCTAAAAAAGGAGAAATGATTAAATTGCCTACAGTAATGGCTACGCCATTTGGGTTCGGGGGAGGTGAAATGCCAGGGACAGAGGTATCTTCTGACACTTATTTTGTATTGTTTTCTAGTCATAAGATTACCGAAAATCATAAAATTTATCTGTATGTTTATACAAAAGCGAGCGGTATGAGTTTTACTACGCTAGGTTTTGGTTATATGGGCGGAAAAGCATTAAAAAACAGATTGGTTATACTTATGGATGAAAGTAAAGATATCGTAGAGGATTATGTATATGATAAACAAACTTAGGAGAAATTTGCCCGCAACTGCAACTAACAACCTAAAGACGCCTCGCAGAGAGGCGTTTTTGGTTGATAGGGTCAAATCTGCGGGCTTGGGGTGGAGTTAACTTATCGGCGGCAGACTGTCCGCGCTGAAAGGCGCGGAAAGTCGGTTTATTAATGAGACCGCGATGAGTTTCGGGGCGACGCATAAATTCTAAAAAGGTAAGTTAACAAAAGAGGAAATAAAGACGGGAAAGAGAATCCTTGTTCTTTCTTTGGGAATTTTATTTCTTTGCAGCTGCGCCACCTTCAGCCCCTCAGGAGAAGTCTTCAAGGAAAAAGCCAACATCAACTCGAGGACTTATGACGCTCCAGTTAACGCCTGCTTTGACATTCTCAAAGAAGTCATCCTGAAGAAAAACTTCTCCCTTGCCTCTGAAGACAAGGAAGCAAAAAGACTGCAGGCCACCAGATATTTTCAGAAAGGAAGAAAAAGCATCGTCATTGTTCTTAACGCCAACCTGCAATCCCTGGGGGAAAATAAGACCACGGTATATCTTAATGCCGTTCAGACCACGGAAAAACTCTATGCCCAGAGCCATACCCGTTTTTTCCTGGGTCTCATCCCTTTGCCCGGCGGCGGTGGCGAAACCGCAGAGAGGCTGAGAGAAGGAGAATCAACCGTAGAAGACCAGAAATTCTATGAGGGTTTTTTTGATGAGATCGGGGATGAGATAAGGAAATCAAAGGGAACGAGAGAGGGGGACAAGAAGCAGGATTAAATTACCGGGCAAAACCAATCCTAATAATAGTATCAAATAAAAATAGCGGTTAGAAAATTTTAACCGCTATTTAAAAAATAAATTATTCGGAATTTTTCTCGGGTGAGAGTTTCTCAGAAGATTTAGGCTGAGGGAAAGCATCTGGGGGAAAACAAAGAATTTCTGTTTTAACTCCATTTTCTGCCACTATTACAGTATTGCCCTCTTCGTTTTTATATCTTTTGCTTTTAAATTGCTTATCTTCCATTTTGGTCTCCTTTTATAGATAACTCTCTATAATAATTTAGAGGTACAAAAAGACTATCTGCAATACAAGCCAAGATATTATTAGATTCATCTTCAGGATAAGCATTTGGCCTGGGTGAATCTATACATAAAAATCCTATAACCTTCCGTTGATTGTCTTTCGCATCATTTTCTTTTTCGCGAGCTAGTTGAATAGGGACTACAGTAGTGCATGCATAATACTTTTGCCAATCTGTACGTTCATTTTCATAATGGCATCCTTCTTTTGTTAAGTCAGGGGAATAAAACCATTTTCGTCCACCGATAATAATTAGGTGAAAATCAGTATTCTTCCCTACTGAGTAAGTTTTTATACCATCTTCATCATTCCGGGATCTTTCACTATGCGAATCTCTGGAAAATGTCTTTAACACTTCCTTACCATCTTCATATTGAAATAATTTTATGCAGGTTGAAAAAGTTTCCTTATATAGAATCTGAAAAATTACAACCAACTCTGTTAAAATATTTTGGGTCATTCTACCAGTCTTTTCTCTAAAATAGAGTTTCTCCTCAGGACGGTGAGTTAAAATAGAAAAGGTTCCATTGCGTAATAAATGAAAGATGTTATGAAAATTATTCATTACGGGAGAGAACCGGGAAATCTTTTCTGTTAACTCTTTAACTTGCTGTTGAGATTCTATCAGTTGGTTTTGTATATTTTTAAGTTCAACTTCAGCCTGACGCCTTTGGCGCATTTCGTAGATATTCAGACCTACAAGCGAAAAAGCAAAAATCCAATATCCACATGCAATTATCCAAATTGGGGCTTTTTCTATTATTGCCAAAAAGAATCCAATAATTGAAAAAATTGCACCTACAATACTGAGAAATAAAACTATTTCTATTCTGTTTTCCCAAATCTTTCTAAGCCAAGCCATTTCTCTATCTCATTATTCTTTTTGTTAAAGAACTCAATACTTTTTATCTTATATTTTTAAGTTATCAAATCTCCTATATCTTGTCAATTGTGCATAACTTACCGAAATAAAAAAGGCAATTCCTATCTATTTGACTGCTTAATCATCTATAAGAAGGAATTACCTTTGTCGATAGCCTGACCATTTGTCTAAAATTATAACATTTTTTGATAGAAATACAATAAAATTTTTCTTACCTATTTTTTCCTCTATCAAAAACACCCCTTTAATTTTCCTTCCTCTTTTCATTTTAGCCAGCACCTCAATTCGTCAAGGTCGTTCTATCAGCTTCAAGAATGACCCTACCCAAAGAGGTTTACAATAACGGTCTTAAACTATCTCCACTAAAAGGCTTTGAGGTTTTACCTCCAATCATCAGCTTGAGATAAAAATTTTATATTGATAAAATGTTAACTGTGTGGTAAAATCAAATTAGTGTTAAGAAACAAAAAACAGAAAAAGGAGGCATAGCCTCCTTTTTCTGTTCACTAGAAAAAAGTAGATAATTTTTTGATAAATCCTATGTGAGATCGGTTTTCTATGCCTGGTGGGATAATTCCTGTCTTTCTTACAACCTCAAAATGAAAGTTGTGTGGTAATATGTCAAGACAAAAATAACAAAGTTTCTCTTTCTCAAGAGACAAAAAGTCCGTAGCAAAGCCAGGAGGATTGACATGAAAACGACAGTCTGGAACGATGAAATCGGCGATCACACGGCTAAGCTCTTGTTTGAAACGGGGTCGTACATCGTTGACTTCAAGAGGCCACGTGAAGACTGGTTTCTTTGGAAAAGCGGGATTCGAGCTCCATGTTACTGCAACTGTCGGTACCTGAATCGTTCCTATCTCGCCTATGAGGCGTGTACGGCGTACATCGAGACGATCATTCGTCTCAAGTTTCCGGAAACGCAAATCATCGTCGGTCTTGCTTCGGCTGGCGTGTCATGGGCGGCACGGATCGCAACTCGCCTAACTTTGCCGATGAGTTTTGTTCGTGGCGCGGCCAAAGCTTATGGCGTAGGTAAACTTGTGGAAAGCAATCCCGAACATGGTATCAAGGGCGTCATTATTGATGACCTTTGCGGTAGCGGTGATACCATCTTTAGAGCGATCGAAGCACTTGAGTGGGAATACCAAATCAAGACACTCGGCGTCATCACGATCACCAATTGGTGTTTCGAGAGTATGTGGGCGAAGTTTGATTCGCTGAAGTTCGGTGGCATTTATTCACTTACGAGCTACCCGAACCTACTCAAAGTGGGCGTGGCGAACAGCCATCTCACACAAGAACAGTCCGATATGCTCGCGGAATTCTACCGCGCACCTAAGACTTATGACTGGCCACTTCTGCGGAAAGAGGAGTCGGAATGAAATCCTACCGTTTACTGTTTCTCGACTTTGACGGCGTAATCTCCGACAGCGTGAACATCTGTATGGAGGAGATTAACCGCCTACGCGAAAAGTTCCCATCAATTCCTGAAGTAAGAACCCGGGAGGATATGACAAATGTGTACAGTGTTGAGCTGCGACATTCGTTGTACCCTTTTGGGTTGAATGATGAGGAAACGCGTGAGTTTTTCGACTGGCACTCCAAGGCCATGAACCAACGTGCCACTGAAGTGGAACCTTTCCACGAGGTGGTACGAGCATTGGCATTCTGCAGCTTGCCGAAAGTCGTCATTACTTCAAGCTATTCGGAAGCGGTATATACCATTCTCCGAAAGTGCGAGGAGTTTCATGAGCACTTTATACAAAGCGTCTACGGCAAGGAACAGCACAAGACTAAGACGGAGAAAATCCGTAGTGCGCTTGAGCTATTCCGCGTCGACATGACGGAAGCATTGTACATCGGAGATCTTGCAAGTGATGTGCTTTACTGTAAAGATGTACCTGTTGACATCGCTTGCGTAGGATACGGGTATCACCCAGCGAGTTACTTGCGAAAGTTCTCACCAGAGTATATTATAGAAACAGTAAAAGATTTTGCAGAGTTTCTGCAGAATTTTTCCCCCAAACCACAACCATGAGAGGAGAAACTATGACAAAATCAGTACTGATCTTACTTGACTTTATCAACGAGATAGTTGATGAGAAGGGCAAGTTCGCTGGCAAAGGCTACCCTGCTTTTGTGAAGATGCACGGCATCCTCGACAATGTTAACGCCACCATCGCCAAGGCGCGCGAGAAAGGCATCCCGATTATTTTCATTCGAATCGGATTCTCGTCTGACTACCGTGAATGGCCGGAATTCTCACCACTCTTTGGGGTAGCCAAGAAGTTCGGTGCGCTTCAACTTGGAACATGGGCGACGGAAGTCCACCAGTCAATCAACAAGGCAGAAGAGGATTTTCTTATAACGAAGCATAGGGTAAGTGCGTTTTACGCAACATCGCTCGAGGCGATTCTCCGGACGCTCAAGGTGGATACCGTTCTCCTTGGCGGGGTGGCAACAGATCTGGTTGTTCAATCAACCGCGCGAGATGCGCATGACCGCGACTACCGTGTAGTGGTAATCGAGGACATTTGTGGCGCTGGGAGTGAAGATGATCACTCAAATGCTTTACGTACCCTCGCTAAGATCGCAACGGTTACCAAGAGTACCGAAGTTCCCGAGCTGAATTAACAACTTGGTATAACTATTTCAACCGGCCCTGTGGAAAATCTCACAAGGCCTTTTCTTTTTCTTCAATGACAGCCGAACATAAAAACGGCACGGAGTTGATCCTCTAAACCACCCTTCCGCGCCGTCCGAAGCGTTGAGAGTCCCGTGCCTGCCCGAAGTATTAAGGATGGAACACTAAAGAAAAATGTCTTTTCCTTTTTAGAAGAAAAAATCGGTCGCGCATGTTTTAAAATCTTTTTCATTTTATAAGTTAGTTTAAATAAATTTAGAAAATTTTTTCAAATTCGCTAGTAAAGAGTAGATTAGTCTATCGGCGGCAAACTATCTCCACTAAAAGGCTTTGAGGTTTTGCCGTCAATCATCAGCTTGAGGTAAATGCTGTAGCAGGGAAGATTGATTAAATCTTCTTGACTGAATTTTGGATAAAATTCTTCGGCCAGGAATTTTGCGTCTTCAAGTCCCACCTTGAAGGAAACCAGCGTTCCCACGTTACCAAAGATGGCGTCTCTTACTTTTTCGTCTATCTGATCAAGATATTGGTTAGCCAGAATAAGATTCAAGTGATATTTCCTCGCCTCCGAAAGAATATCAGCGAAGGAAGCGGTGGCAAAGCTCTGGAATTCATCCACATAGAGATAAAAATCCTTTCTTTTTTCTTCTTCAACATCCTGCCGGCTTAAAGCCGTAAGACCTATCTTTGTAATCAACATTGAGCCCAACAGAGAAGTTGAATCCTCCCCGATTTTTCCCTTGCTTAGATTAACCAGGAGAATCTTCCCCGAATCCATTATTTCCCGCAGGTCAAAACTGCTCCTCGGCTGGCTGAGAATGGTTCTTAGAACAGGATTATTCAGGAACTGGCCGATTTTGTTCTGAATGGGTGAGATAGCTTCCTGCTGGAAGCGGGGAGGGTATTTCTCAAACTCGTTCAACCAGAAATCCTTTAAGTGTTTGTTTTTCAGCCTGGCTATCACTTTCATCCGGAAATCTTTATCCTGCAGGATTCTTTCCAGGTCAATCAAAGTGGAATTGGAGAACTCAACCAAAGTGGAGAGACTATTTCTCAGGATGTATTCCATGCGCGGTCCCCAGGACTCAGCCCAGATTTTCCTGAAGACGCTCACCAAAGAAGAAACGACCAGATGACGTTCAGAGGGATTAAAAACCTCTAACGGATTGAAATACAAGGCTTGCTCCTTATACTGGGGATTAAAATAAATCAAATCCTTGATTCGGTATTCGGGGATAACCCTTAAAATCTTCTCAATCAAATCTCCGTGGGGATCCAAAACGCAGATTCCCTCGTTATTCTCAATATCCTGCTTAATCATATTCAAAAGTAAAGTGCTTTTGCCTACGCCGGTCTTGCCGACAACGTACATGTGATAACGCCGGTCTTTTTTCCTGATGCCAAACTTTTTTCTCTCATTCCGGAAATTGGTTTCGGCAAAAGCCGTTATCCTGTCCTCGTCCATATTACTTAATTTATTTGTTTGAATATTTTATAAAAGGCGGGTGAAATTGCCTATTAAGACAATTGCCTACTAAGACAAATTTTCACCTCTTTTTTCTCCCGTTCATTCCTTTACTCTGAAAGTAAAGACATGGAAGTAACCCCGCAGGCATTGGAGGAATTCAAAAGAATATACAACAAGGAGTTCGGAGAGGATATCTCCGATGAGGAAGCCCTGGAGATGGCCCAGAGGGTTCTTATGTTTTTTTCCCTGATTTACAGGCCTTTGCCCGGCCGGGAAGAGCCAAATCAAGCCCCATAATGCCGAGTTGACTTCCTGGCATTTGCACGCCATAAATGTGATGCCAGCAGGCGGAGCTTTCAGGATGCCAGAATAATCCGAAGAAGTTTTCCATAAAAAACCATGCCCAATTATTTCATTTATTGTCGCAAATCCTCAGAGACCGAAGACCGGCAGGTTTTGTCAATTGAATCCCAGACAAATGAGTTGACCAGCCTGGCTTCAAGATTAAGTCTCCCGATAGAGAAAATCTTTTCCGAAGCCCAGTCCGCCAAGGAGCCGGGCCGGCCCGTATTCAACGAGATGATGAAAAGGATATACAAGGGGGAAGCCAGGGGGATAATCTGCTGGAAACTCGACCGGCTTGCGCGTAACCCCATTGACGGCGCAGCAGTTATCTGGGCCCTGAAGCAAAACGGGATTGAAATCATCACGCCCAACCAGACCTATCGCCAGGGTGATGACAACACCATCCTGATGTATATAGAGTTTGGCATGGCCCAGAAGTACATCGATGATTTGAGCAGAAACGTCAAAAGAGGAAACAAGACAAAGCTTGAAAAAGGGGGGTGGTTGGGAGTGGCGCCAATTGGGTATCTCAATCACACCGACCCCTTAACCAAAGAGATAACCCTTATTGTTGACAAAGAAAGATTCCCCCTTATAAGAAAAATGTGGGATCTGCTGTTTACACAATCGTATTCTGTCCGGCAAATCGTAAATATCGCCAATGACGAATGGGGGATGAGAACCAGGAAGACCAGAAGGCAAGGAGGCAGGCCGATTAGCTTGAGCACCGGTTACAAGATATTCACCAATCCTTTTTATTGCGGCCTGATGATAAGAAGGGAGGGGGAATTTCCGCACCGTTACCAGAAAATGGTAACGGCGGGTGAATTTGACAGGGTCCAGCTTATCTTGGGCCGCCAGAGCAAGCCCAGGCCAAAAACCCACGAATTCGCCTTTACCGGGATGATCAGGTGCGGGGAATGCGGCTGTCTTATCACGGCCGAGGACAAAATAAAAATAAACAAAGGAAACAGGAGAATACATGACTACACCTATTACCACTGCACCAAGAGAAAAAGAGAAATTAAGTGCTCCCAACGATATCTTGAAGTAAAGAAACTGGAAAAGCAGATTGATGATTATCTGGGAAGGATTCAGATTTCCGAAGAATTCAAAAACTGGGCAATCAACTATCTCAGGTCAAGGAACGACAAAGAGATAGAAGACAGGACAGCCAGGTACAAGAATCTCCAGGAGGCCTATAGCCAATCCCAGAGGCAGCTTGATAACCTGACCCGGATGAGATACCGGGAGTTAATTGCCGATGAGGAATATACCAGAGAACGAAACAGGCTCAGGATTGAAATGGCGCAAACAAAGGAAAAGCTCGGGGATACCGAGCACCGGGCGGAAAGCTGGCTTGGGGTATCGGAAAAAGTATTCAGTTGTGCCTGCCATGCCCGGGAGTGGTTCAGGAAAGGGGATTTGCAGACTAAAAAACTTATACTGGAATCCATAGGTTCGAACCTCGTCTTAAAGGACAAAAAACTTAGCCTGGAATTCAAAAAACCCTTCTTCGTAATTGAAAAAGGGTTAAATGGCATACCTGCCGAAAATTTCAGGTTAGAACCTGCCGATTTTGCTATGGTGAAGCCAAAAAATGGAGTTTTGGCGGCTCAAATTCCACGATGGCTGGGGGGCAGGGATTCGGACCCCGATACTGGGCTTCAAAGGCCCATGTCCTACCATTAGACGACCCCCCAATATAAAAAAACTAAAATACTCACATAGCGTCTTTTGCCTTTTTAGTGTTTTAGTCCTTCTGTCTTTAAGTTTTCCACTATCGCCACCTCCAACGGAATAATCGGGAATTGGCTATACCGCATCTGGCTATAAGCGTTAATTAGCGCCTTCAGAAGCCCCAGGTGGCTGTCTTTGATTAGTTGGGCGTGGCTTTTGAGTTTTAAGAGCGATTCCGGAGTTAATTCGTCCCGAAAAGATTTTTCCAAACTCGGTTCAAATTTCAAAACCAGGGCTTTTCTTAGATAATGAATCAAATCTTTATTAAACTGGACTAAATTATAGCCGTCATCTTCAATTTCGGCCAATTTTCCCAGGACTTTGTCTGTCTGCCCCGTTAAAAGAATTTCCGCGAAAGCCGCCGTTTTGGAAAAAGTAACCTTGCCGATCATTCCCTCAACCTCATCAATGCCTATTTTTTGATAATTGAACGACAGCAGTTGGTCCAGAAGCGATTCGGCATCTCGGAAACTGCCTTCGGCTGAAGCCGCGATTAATTCCAACGCTTCCATGGAAATTTCCATTTTTTCGTTGGCGGCGATTTTTTTCAATTTAGCCGCGATTTTCATCAAAGGGATTTTTTTGAAATGGAATTGCTGGGTTCGGGAAACGATGGTAGCCGGGATTTTTTCAAACTCGGTGGTGGCTAAAATCATAATCACGTGTTCCGGCGGTTCTTCCAAGGTTTTTAAAAGAGCGTTAAAGGCCTCTTTGGTCAACATATGCGCTTCGTCAATAATAAAGATTTTTTTCTGAAATGAAGTGGGGGAGAGACGGACGCTTTCTTTTAAATTTCGGATTTCATCAATGCCGCGATTGGAAGCGGCGTCAATTTCAACGACGTCCAAGGCTTGACCGCGGTCAATTTCCGCGCAGGCCGAGCAATGGTCGCAGGGTTCGCCGAGTTTGGCGAATTTGGCATCCGTTTGGCGAGTCAGGCAGTTGGCCGTTTTGGAAATTAGCCGGGCGGCCGTTGTTTTCCCCGATCCCCGCGGCCCCGAAAAAAGATAGGCGTGGGAAAATTTATTTTGACCGGCGGCGTTTTTCAAAATTTGACTGATTAATTCCTGGCCAAGCAGGTCTTCAAAAATCCGCGGCCGATATTTACGATAAATAGCGAGAGCCATGTCTCTATTATAAAATGGCTGATGACTAATAACAAATGACCAATAAAAAAGCCCCGAGCTTAGGATTGCTCTGGGGCTTTAAAGGCGAGATAGCCGATAATGCTGGCGATAGCCAAAATTACCGATGGCCACAATATTATTTTAGCCCAGAAAGGTTGTTCTAAAAAAAGCAAGGAAATGCCTATACTGTGGAGAAAAGTTTTCCATTTTCCCCAAAGATTGGCGCCCAATCTTTTTTTAATTCCGCTTTGAGTCAGCATTGCTTTACCGATTATTAACAAAATAACCAGGAAAGATTCAAAGACAAGAATTGACCAAAAAAGCAACGGGGAAAGCAAAAAAGGCGATTTGTAGAGCAACGCCATAAGAGCGCCCGCGACCAAAAGTTTGTCGGCCAATGAATCAAGTATTTTCCCGATGTCGGTTTCTTTTTTCCTGGTTCTGGCGAGAGGGCCGTCAATTAAATCCATAAAAACGCCAAAAATAAAAAAAACCAAAGCGATGGCTCGTTTTTCATTGAGGATAAGAAAAATCACCGGCAAAACGCATAAAATCCTAATCAGGGTCAGTTGGTTGGGGTTAAGCCATAAAGGCAGGGGTTTTAAAATGTTTCGCAGAAAATTTTCTTTAGCGTTGATTATTCTTTCCAGGCATTTTTCAATTTTGGCCAATATTCTCATTTTGCCCTCCGGATTATAAATAAAATTAAACAAATTTTTAAGGTTCGGACTTACTATTTCATTATAGCATGGTTTCTGGCTTTTGTCAAAAGCATCTGACAAATCAGCTGATTTTGGCTATACTTCAATTATATATAAATTATGAAGATATTATTAGGGGCGTTTATTTTGATAATCAGTGTCGGCCTTTTTTTGTTTTGGACGGGGGAAAATACGATTGAAGTCGTTATTCCGGTTGACTTGGTTTCTTTGAAAGCATCCGAAGTCGTCATTCAGGCGGAAAATTCTA
>Ga0156252_101_pt1 | contig 10162 bp, 14 predicted proteins | sample RifCSPlowO2_12_FD_107899 | JGI IMG/M metagenome (GOLD analysis project Ga0156252, IMG submission 107899) | Candidatus Jorgensenbacteria bacterium RIFCSPLOWO2_12_FULL_42_11
CCACTAGCCCTAGAGATTAACAATCAATATGATTCAAGAACGAACAATATTAAATGTAGCCGATAATTCCGGAGCAAAAATCATCCGATGTTTCAGGATTTTAGGCGGAACTGGACGACGCTATGCCCGAATCGGGGATATTATTATCGCTTCGGTTAGGGTGGCGGAACCGAGAAAAGGGGTGAAAAAAAAGGACGTGGTGAAAGCGGTGATTGCCAGACAGCGTAAGTTGTTGCGGCGGCCCGATGGCACCTATATTCGTTTTGATGAAAATGCCGCTATTTTGATTGACGACAAAAAAGAACCTCGGGGAACCAGAATTTTCGGTCCAATTCCCCAAGAATTGAAAGAAAAGGGTTTTGAGAAAATTATGGCCATGGCCGAAGAAATCGTGTAAATATGAAAATACATAAAAACGACATAGTAAAAATATTGAAGGGCAAAGACCGGGGCAAAACCGGCAAGGTGATTAAGGCGGATTTAAAATCGCGGAAATTAATCGTTGACGGATTGAATCTCTACAAAAAACACATGCGGCCTAAAAAGCAGGGCGAAAAAGGCGAAGTCGTTAAAATCAGCCGGCCGATAACCGTTTCCAACCTGATGCTTGTTTGCCCAAATTGCAAACAGTCAGCCCGAGTCGGATATCGCTTTGAAAAAGATATTAAATTTAGATATTGCAAAAAATGTCAAAGCCGAATTTAGTAACGTCAAATATAGAAAAAATAGTGGTTAATGTCGGAGTGGGCCGGTTAAGGCAGCTCGGGCAGTTTGAAGAAAAGATATTTCCGGAAATTGTCCAGGAGGTGTCTTTGATTACCGGTCAGAAACCGATCAGCCGGCCGGCCAAAAAAGCCATTGCCGGTTTTAAAACAAGATTGGGAGACATTGTCGGTTTGAAGGTCACTCTCCGGGGCAAAAGAATGTTTGATTTTTTCAGTCGTTTTGTTAATGCGGTGTTGCCCCGAATCAAAGATTTTCGCGGTTTGGATTTAAAGAATGTTGACGCTTCCGGCAATCTTTCGGTGGGTCTCGCGGACCAGCTGATTTTTCCGGAAATTGACGCCGACACAACCAAGGTGGATTTCGGTTTAGAAGTAACCATTGTTACCAAGACCAAGAATCGAGGAAAGGCGATTGAGTTATATAGGAAATTGGGCGTTCCGTTAAAACTAAAAGCTTAAAACAAAAATATGGCCAAAAAATCGGTTATAGCCAGATCTCAAAAAACTCCCAAATACAGCACCCGTATTGTTCGGCGTTGTTTTCGTTGCGGTCGGAAAAGAGGCTATATCAGGGATTTTTGTCTTTGCCGGATATGTTTCAGAGAATTGGTGAGCAAGGGCCAAATTCCCGGAGTTAAAAAAGCATCTTGGTAATATGCCCAGTAACTCAACTCCGATGGTATTCTTCTGTGGTAATCTGTTATTGGACAAAAAGACGAATGTTGCTCCATCGGTTATGTCTAAAGAACCTATCAAAGTAAATAAAAGAATACAGCGTGACAAAAATCATTAAACAAGTTATCATGAACAATCAAAACAAAAACAAACTAGTCGTTTTAATCCTAATTAACTCCGAGATAAGAGATTTTTGTCTTTCGGAGTTGAGTTAACTGGGTATGTATATAGATTTATTAATAAAAATAAAAAACGCGCAGGAAGCCGGAAAAAAATCCCTGAAAACTCCTTTCGCCAAAATGGATTTGACAATCGCGGAGCTTCTTTTGAAGCACGGTTTTTTGAAAAACGTTGAAGCTAAAGGGAAATTGGCCAAGCAAATGATTGAAATAGACCTTAAAGACGAAAAAGCCATTAAGGGGTTAAAAATTATCAGTCGGCCGTCAAGAAGGCTTTATTCCGGATGCAAAGATATCAAGCGAGTGAAAAGCGGTTATGGCACGGGAGTGATTTCCACTTCTAAGGGAATTATGGGCGATAAAGAAGCCCGAAAACAAAAATTGGGCGGTCAGGTGCTTTTTGAAATATGGTAAGAATTTTGTCCAAAATTACAAGACGAAGTCGCGGTAATTTTGGTAACAAAATCTTACCCCTCCCCAGTTTTGCTTGGGATATTGTTTAGAAAATTAATAAGTTTATTCTGGACAATTTTTCTTATTTCAATAATAATATCATTAGCAAAACTGGAGAGGGGTGCTCAATGTTGTAGATAAATTTTCATCGCTACGCATTGAACTTCGCTCGAAAATTTAAACAACATTGGCATATGTCTAAAATCGGTAAAAAAATAATTGTTATTCCCGAAGGAATCAGCGTTGAAATCAAAGACCGGGAGATTGATTTCCAAAATACCAAAGGCGAAATGCTTAATTTAAAAATTTTGGCCGGAGTTTTGGCTTCCGTTTCCGATAAAATTTTGTCTTTTACGATTGAGAAAAAAAATCGGCAAAGCCGGACTAATTGGGGAACAACGAGGTCGTTGGCGAACAACGCCGTCATTGGTCTTTCGCAAGGATTCAGCAAAATTTTGGAAATTGAAGGCATTGGTTTTCGGGTTGAAAAAGCCGGCGAAGAACTGGTATTTAAATTGGGATTCTCCCATCTTATCCGGTTTCCCATACCGGCCGGAATTAAAACCGAAATTTCAAAAAACATTCTTAAAATTTTTGGATTTGACAAAGCTTTGGTAGGCAAAATCGCGGCCGAAATCAGGGACCTGAAAAAACCGGAACCCTATAAAGGAAAAGGCATCAGATACCAGGGCGAAGTTATTAAGAAAAAGACCGGTAAAAAAGTGGAAACCGCCGTCGCTAAATAAATAATATGAAAAAACCAATAAATAAAATTCGCGAAATGAGAAAAAAACGGGTGAGGGCCAAAATCAGCGGCACGGCGGAACGGCCGCGACTTAACGTTTTTCGAAGCAATCGTTTTATTTACGCTCAATTAATTGATGACGCAAGTGGTCGGACTTTGGCAGCGGCTTCAACCAAAGAAGCCGGAGCGGCCGGCGATAAAAAAGCCCAAGCCAAGGTCGTGGGATTATTGATCGCCAAAAAAGCCAAAGAGAAAGGAATCAAAGCGGCGATTTTTGATAGAGGCGCTTATCAATACCACGGTCGGGTAAAGGCGTTGGCCGAAGCTTTTAAAGAACACGGATTGCAATTGTAATTATTTCAGCCCTTTATGAGAAATATCACTCAACAAAAAAAATCAGAATTTAACGAAAAGGTTTTGGACATTAGACGGGTAACGCGGGTAGTCGCCGGCGGCAAAAGATTTCGTTTCCGGGCCACGGTGGTTATCGGCGACAAAAACGGCAGAATCGGCGTCGGTTTGGCTAAAGGAGCCGATGTTGCTCAATCCGTTGAAAAAGCGAAACGCGACGCCCTGAAGAATTTGATTACCATAAAATTAAAGGACAACCGAACCATTCCTTACGAAATTGACGCGAAATACAGCGCGGCTCGGGTTCGTTTGAAACCGGCCAAAGCCGGCCACGGTTTGATTGCCGGCGGCGCTTGTCGGTTCGTTCTTGAATTAGCCGGCATTAAAGATATTTCCGCTAAAATTTTGGGCCGGACTTCCAATAAATTAACCAATGCTTTGACGACCATAGAAGCCCTAAAGGAATTTAAAGCCACCCAATAATAATTTACCAGCGACCAATCGCTAAATATATGCAACTTCATCAATTACAACCAATTCACGGTTTTAAAAATAAAAAACGCATTGCCCGTGGCGGGAAGCGAGGCACTTATTCCGGCCGGGGTCAAAAAGGACAGAAATCGCGGGCTGGCGCTAAAATTCGGCCGGCCGAACGGGATTTGATTATCAGAATTCCCAAACGGCGGGGATTTAAGAACAAACCATTGGGGCCAAAACCGTTGATTATCAACATGGGAGAATTAGAGAAACAATTTGAAAATAAGCAGGTGATAGATAAAAAAAATCTGCGGGAAAAAGGTTTTATCAAGACACTGGGCCAGCGAGTTAAAATTTTATCCGGAGGAGAATTAAAAAAGACTTTGAAAATCAAAGGGTTGGAAGTGTCAAGAAAAGCCGAGGAAAAAATTAAGGCCGCCGGCGGCAGTGTTGAAAAAATATCTCCCTACGGGAGACCTCCCGAAGGGAGGGAAAATAGAAAATAGAATGAAATTCTATTTATGAATAAAATTATTCAGATTTTCAAAGTTAAAGACCTCCGTCGCAAAATTTTAATAGTGGCTTTTTTGCTGGCCGTTTTTAGATTAATGGCGGCTATTCCCATTCCCGGCGTTGACCCCGAAAAATTGCGGGAATTTTTTGCTTCCAACCAGCTTTTTGGTTTTTTGAATATTTTTTCCGGCGGCGCCCTGTCCAATCTGTCCATCATGATGCTCGGGGTTAGCCCGTATATCACCGCGACTATTATTTTGCAATTATTGATGATTATTTTCCCCAAACTGAAGGAGATTTATTACGAAGAAGGAGCCGCCGGCCGGGCTAAATTCAATCGTCTTTCCCGTTACCTGACGGTGCCCTTGGCCATTCTCCAGGCTTATGGTTTTTTGAATTTATTAATATCCCAACAAGCAATCGGCCAATTAACCCTGATTAACTTGCTTATTAATGTTTTGGTAATAACGGCCGGTTCGGTTCTTTTGATGTGGCTTGGAGAATTGATCAGCGAATATAAAATCGGCAACGGCGTTTCTTTGCTTATTTTCGCCGGCATTGTCAGCGGTTTGCCGGCCGGCTTGCGTTCTTTGATTTTTAGTTATAATCCGGCGGCCTTGCCCTCTTACGTGATTTTTGCCATCTTGGCGATAGCGGTCATCGCCGGCGTTACTTTCGTCAACGAAGGCGAGAGAAAAATTCCGGTTTCCTATGCCAAACGAGTGCGGGGGATGAAAATGTACGGCGGCGTGGCGAGCTATCTGCCATTGAAAGCCAATCAAGCCGGCGTCATTCCCATTATTTTCGCCATTTCGGTTTTGCTTTTTCCCCAGTTTATCGCCCAGGCCGTTTCCATTTTTTCCGTTGATTTTTCTTTGAAGTTAAATTCCTGGGTGACGGCTTTTCTCAATAACGCCTGGATTTACAGTTCGGTTTATTTTATTCTGGTGGTGATTTTCGCGTATTTTTACACGGCCATCACTTTCAACCCCCAGGAAATCGCCAAAAATCTTCAACAGAACGGCGGGTTTATTCCCGGATTGCGGCCCGGCCAGCCGACGAGCGACTTCATCGCCAAGATTGTCAGCCGGATTACCCTTTTTGGCGCTCTTTTCTTGGGTTTGATAGCCATTCTGCCCAATATTACCCGTTTGGCTATGGGGGTGTCGGCCTTTACCATTGGCGGGACAGCTTTGTTGATTGTGGTGGCGGTGGCGCTGGAAACAATGAAACAAATAGATTCGCAATTGGTGACCAGAGAATACGAGGGGATATTTTAATTTATAAAATACATGACGAAAGCGATTATTTTATACGGCCCTCCCGGCTCGGGGAAAGGGACATTGGCTAATCTTTTGTCTAAAAATTTCGGTTTTGTTAATTTTGACACCGGCCAGTATTTAAGAAACTTGCTTTATAATCCCGAATTTTCAAAAAACAAGACAATTCAAAAAGAGAAATTATTAAATCAATCGGGGAAGCTTAGCACCCCGTCTTTCGTTTTAAAACTGGTTTTGGGAGAAACCAAGAAAATAGCGGCGGCGGGTTGCGGTATTGTTTTCTCCGGTTCGCCGAGGACGATATTTGAATCTTTTGGCGATGAAATCAATCAAGGATTGATGGAAGTTCTGGGAAAACTTTACGGCCGGAAAAATATTTTTATTTTTGAGCTAAAAATCAGTCCCGAAACTTCCATTAAAAGAAATTCGCGTCGGGAAATCTGCGCGGTTTGCGGCCAACCGGCTTTGTTCTTGTATATCGGCAAAACTCCTTGTTGCGCCGTTTGCGCCGGCCCTTTCAAAAAAAGAATTGATGACAACCCCAAGGTTTTTGAAACGCGTTTAGCGGAATACCAAAAGCGAACCCGGCCGATTTTTGATCAATTAAAAAAAGAAGGTTATAAGATATTTTCTTTAGACGGCGAACCGGCTCCTTACAAGGTTTATCAAAAAATCGTTCGGGCAATAAATACGGACTACTAAAGTTTTGAAACGATCGTCCTAAAGCTTTAGTAAACATTTTTTTAGTAAATACGTGGTCAGATTAAAAACAAAACAAGATATTGAAATGATAGCCAAGTCGGGCCGGATTTTGGCGAAAGTTTTGGAAAAACTTTCTCAAAAAGCTCAAATAGGCGTTGCCTTGGATTTTTTGGATGATTTGGCCCGGCGTTTAATTCAGGAAGCCGGCGCGAAACCGGCTTTTTTGGGTTATCGGCCGGGAAGCGGCCATCGGCCTTTCCCCGCCGCGGTTTGTCTTTCTCTTAACGAAAAAGTGGTTCACGGCTGTCCGTCTCCTTATCAATTGCGTTCCGGGGATTTGTTGAAAATTGATTTGGGGGTGGATTATAAAGGATACATCAGCGACGCCGCCATTACTTTGGGGATCGGAAAAATTACGCCTATCGCTCAAAAATTAATTGAAACCGCGAAGAAAGCGTTGGAAGCCGCTATCAACGAAATTCAGCCGGGCAAGCATTTAGGCGATTTGGGGTTTGTTATTGAAACGACAATTCAAAAAGCCGGTTTCACGGTTATTCGGGGCTTAACCGGTCATGGTGTTGGTTTTGAAGTGCATGAAGACCCGACCGTTCTCAATTACGGCAAAAGGGGCGAGGGGCTGGAATTGAAACCGGGAATGGTTTTGGCCATTGAGCCGATGGCTTGTTCGGGCAAAGGGAAAATTGTCCAGCGCTCCGATGATAGTTTCGCTACGGCTGACGCTAGTTTAACCGCTCATTTTGAGCATACGGTGGCGGTGACCGAAAACGGTTCGCGAATTTTGACCCTCTGATTGACGTAATTTAGAAAATATGATAATATTATGAAATTATTTTTTTAAGCTCTTTTAAATATCGGAGAATTAAAAAAAATGGAAAAAAAGGAGGGGCAAATGGAAAAGATGACCTCAGAAATTTCAATCCGCGAACATGAAGGTTTAGATATAGTAGATTTTGTCTTCAAGAGAGCTAATCAAACGATCAAAGAGTTTAAAATTTATTTGGCTGAGAACTGCGGCCCCGGAAGCCAGCAAGTTCAGGATTTAGAGAAAGCGATGGACTATTGGGATTTACACTGTTCTGTTTTCGCTTTAAGAGGATTAAGGCCATAATCTAATTTCCTAATGAGGAAAAACAGGAAGGAGGGGGACGATGGATTGTATAATGTTTGATTTTGACGAGGTTGTGAGTTTGTCTTTTTTGAAAGATCAAAAAAATGCTGTAATTTTGAACGAAGGTTTTTTCTACTTTTGGCAAAGATATCGGTTTCCACAAAAATTTTACAATCGATTTATTCGCAAGCCCAATCCAGAAATAAGAGCTTTGATGGAAGAACTTAGAAAGATGAGATTAAGGATTGGAATCGTCTCGGCTTCTAACCCCAATTACCGTGAAGAACTTGGGAAATGGCTGATAGCCAATGGGTTCTATTTTGAATCCCTGATACTAAAAGAAAATCCCAAAGAAAACACCATTGATTTTAAAAAAAGAATTGTGCTGGCTAATTGCGATCGATACTTTGACGATAGGGAAGATGTAGTCCAAGCCATTAATGATTGCAGCGAAGGGAGGTGCAAAGCCATACTTTACACAGGTCAATCTTTTAAAGAATTGCGCAGAGAGCTTTTTCCAGTTTTTCTATAAAAAACCGCCTGTTGAAAAAATTTTCTCAGGCGGTTTTCTTTTTGTCGTTTATTTTTTATGGGGATTGTGGTTGGGGCAGTTTTTGTTACTGCATCGTTCCGGAATTGTTTTTGTTCCATCCATCATAAGCGAGCCGCACTCTTTGCAAGTATTTCCGGTGGGTTTTGATTTCATGATGTATTTGCAGTCCGGATAGTTTGAGCAACCGTAAAATATTCCGAACCGGCCTCGCTTTTCGGCTAAAACTCCTTTCTGGCAAAGAGGGCAGGCGACATTGGTTTTCTTCGCTTCCTCGGCCGCCGCGTCTTTTTTGATATAACGGCATTTCGGGTATTTATTGCAGGAAATAAATTTGCCGAATTTTCCTTCGCGTTCAATGAGTTTTCCTTCTAGACATTTGGGGCAGGTTTCACCGGTTTCTTTGGGCGGCTCCATCGCTTTTCCGTCAATGGTTCGGGCGCCGACGCAATCAGGGAACCGCGAACAGCTTAAGAATTTTCCGTTGCGACCGAGCTTAATGACCATATTGCCTCCGCATTCCGGGCAAACAATGCCTTTGTCCGCTTCCCCCAAAGTGGTTATTTTTTCGGCGCTGCTTTTCTCTTTAACCTGTTCCGCGAAAGGCCCATAGAAGTCGCCGAGCGTTTTCGCGTATTCTCTTTTGCCGGCCGCGATTTCGTCAAGCTTGTCCTCCATGTCGGCCGTGAAGGAATCGGCGATAATATTGCCGAAATTTTTTTCCAAAAAGTCGCTGACAACTTCGCCCGTATCCGTCGGATGCAGCGCTTTTTGGATTTTTCCCACGTAGCCGCGGTCTTGGATGGTTTTGATGATGGTCGCGTAGGTGCTCGGTCGGCCGATGCCGCGTTTTTCCAGTTCTTTAACCAATCCGGCTTCGGTGTATCTTGGCGGCGGCGTTGTTTCTTTTCCTTCGGCTTCAATTTTTTCCAGGTTCAGAGCGTCGCCTTTGTTGGTTTTTGGAACTTCAATTTCTTTTCCAGCCGCTTCCGATTCAATTGCCAGCCAGCCGTCAAAGAGCGTTCGCGACCCCGTCAGGGTAAAATCGGGGATATATTCCTTTTTTATGTTTGCCGAAATTTTTGTTTTCAATATTTTCGCGTCGCTCATTTGGGAAGCGACAGTTCGGTTCCAGATTAATTTATAAAGTCTTTTTTCTTCTTCGGTTCCGCCGGCTGATTCCACGGAAAAATGACTCGGTCTGATGGCTTCGTGCGCTTCCTGGGCATTTTTGCTTTGAGTTTTATAGATTCTATTTTCTAAATAATTCTTTCCCAGTTTTTCCAGTATTTTTTTGGATATTTCCCCAACCGCGTTGACTGATAAATTTAGGCTGTCGGTTCGCATGTAGGTAATGTGGCCCGCTTCATAAAGCCCTTGGGCGAAATACATTGTCCGTGAAGGCGAAAATCCCAGTCGGGAGCTCGCGGTTTGCTGCAAAGTAGACGTGATAAACGGCGCGAGCGGCGTTCTTCTTGTTTCTTTTTCTTCAACGCTGATGACAGACCAATCTTCTTTTTTGCTTTTTTCCAGAATTTTGTTGACTTCTTTTTGGTCGCGCGGTTCTTCAGAGCAGACGAATGACAGCGCCTCTTTTTTGTCATTAAAAAAGTCAGCCGTTATCGTCCAATAATTTTCCGGTTTGAAAGCGCGAATTTCCCGCTCGCGTTCCATAACAATGCGGAGGGCCGGGGACTGGACGCGGCCGGCCGAAAGGCCGTATCGGACTTTTTTCCAGATAAGACCGCTTAAATCGTAGCCGACCAGCCGATCTAAAACCCGGCGCGCTTCCTGCGCTTTTCTTAAATTTTCATCAATTTTCCGCGGATGCCGCATTGCTTCTTCCACGGCTTCTTTGGTGATTTCATGGAACGATATTCTTCGCGCTTTCTTGCTTTTGAGGTTCAGGACTTCGGCGATGTGCCAGGCAATGGCTTCGCCTTCGCGGTCGGGATCGGTTGCCAGAATAACTTCGCTTGAAGACCTGGCGAGTTTTTTGATTTCAGCCACAATTCCTTCCTTGCCTTTTATTATTTCGTAGCAGGGCGCGAAGCCATGTTTGACGTCTATCGCCTTTTTGTTGTTTTTCGGCAAGTCGCGAATATGGCCGACTGAAGATTTCACCACGTAATTTTTGCCGACGTATTTCGCGATAGTTTTCGCTTTGCTTGGCGATTCAACGATTATTAGATTCATATTTTTATAAACTATATCGGCCCAGAACTTCTTTAATCTCGCCCTTGATAATTAAAAAGGCGATGGTTTTATTGACGGTTTGCGAATCCAGTTTAGTTAATTCAATAATTTTGTCAACCGAAAGCATTTTTCCCCGACGTTTTTGGTCGGGGCTCCGATCCCTTTGGGCGTCGGAGTTATTTTTGGG
>Ga0156252_138_pt4 | contig 9171 bp, 7 predicted proteins | sample RifCSPlowO2_12_FD_107899 | JGI IMG/M metagenome (GOLD analysis project Ga0156252, IMG submission 107899) | Candidatus Jorgensenbacteria bacterium RIFCSPLOWO2_12_FULL_42_11
CAAACTTGGGAGCTCTTTAATAATTACCTTATTCAATACCGAAATGAACAGTAACGCCCAAATTGTTTTTCAGGTTGTCAGGATGTTGATTTTATTGGCAGTCTCTTTCGGGTTTTCTTTTCTATTGGCGCCGTTGACTATCCGGCTTCTTCATAAATTCAATTTAACCAAAAAGAATATCCGCGATGCTTCTTTGACTCCGGTTTTTTCCCGGCTTCACCAAAATAAATCCCAAACGCCGACTATGGGCGGGGTGATTATCTGGGGGACGGTTATTGTTTTGGCGCTTTTATTTTTATTGTTGGCTAAATTGGCGGATGGTTTCTGGGGTTATTTAAATTTTGTTAATCGGGCCCAAACTTATTTGCCTTTGGCGACGATGCTGATTGCCGGCCTCATCGGTTTGTTTGACGATTTTTTGGGGATATTGAGAATCGGCCCCAAAGGCGGCGGCCTGCAAATGAAACTGAAAATAATTCTTTATACTTCTGTCGCGGTCATTGGCGCTTGGTGGTTTTATTTCCGTCTCGGCTGGAGCACTTTTTACGTTCCCTTTTTGGGGAATTTTGAAATCGGCTGGTGGTATATTCCTATTTTTATATTTATCATCGTGGCCACCGCTTTTTCCGCCAATGAAACCGACGGTCTTGACGGTTTGGCCGGCGGCGCTCTTTTATTCGCTTTTGGTTCTTTGGTCGTGATTTCTTTTGTTTTGGGCCGGTATGATTTGGCGGCGATGGAAACCGTAATCATGGGGGCATTATTGGCTTTTCTTTGGTTCAATATTTATCCGGCTAGATTTTTTATGGGGGATACCGGCTCTATGTCTTTGGGGATTACGCTAGGCGTTATCGCCATGCTGACCGGCACCGCCTTTTTCCTGCCGTTTTTCGCCTTGATTCTGGTGGTTGAATCGCTTTCGGTAATCGTTCAAACGATAAGCAAAAAATTTTTTCACCGTAAAATATTTTTTTCCACCCCGATTCACCATCATTTTGAAGCCATTGGTTGGCCGGAAACCCAGGTGACGATGCGTTTTTGGATTATTTCCGCTCTGGCCAGCGCCATCGGCTTGGCCCTTTTCTTCTTAGCGAGATTTTTGTAAAGGGCTTTCTCAAAATTTTCAAGCCGATAGGCGAAGAAAATTTTGTTAGAAAACCTTTACCCCCTCACTCGAAATTCGAGTGAGGGGGTGCTCATAATTATAGATAAATTTTTTGCGCTTTCGCTTAAAAATTTATATAATTAGGGCATGACGGTTTTGATAAAAAATGCTCTGGTTTTTGACGGTTCGGGAAAGCCTCCTTTTAAAAGCGATATTTTCATCAACCATGAACGAGTAAATCGGCTGGGTAATTTTCCTCATCAAAGCGCCGAGAAAGTGATTGACGCGCGCGGGGCGATGGTGACGCCCGGTTTTATTGATATTAATAGCGATATTGACCATTATTTGACTCTATTCGCCGACCCCTATCAGGCCGATTTGATAAAACAGGGGATTACCACCGTTATCGGCGGCAATGCCGGTTCTTCTTTGGCGCCTTTAATTGACGGCTCTTTGAGGTCAATCAGGAAGTGGGCCGACCCTTATTTGATTAATATTAATTGGCGTTCGGTTTCGGAATTTCTAAAAATTTTAAACCGGCAAAAATTAGGAATAAATTTCGGGACTTTAATCGGCCATTCCACCATTCGCCGAGCGATTGTCGGTGAAGCTATCAGGGATTTAACCGAAAAAGAATTTAAGGTTTTTGACTATGTTTTAGAAAAAGGATTGAAAGAAGGGGCGTATGGTTTTTCTACCGGATTGAGCTACGTTCATTCTCATAATGTTCCTTGCCGGGAAATTGAAGAATTGGCAAGAACAACCAAAAAATTCAATGGTGTTTACGCCACCCGGCTTCGCAATTATTCCGAAGGGTTGTCGGCGGCCGTTAAGGAAACCCTCGGTATCGCTAAAAATACCGGCGTCAGCGTGGAAATAAATCATTTTCAGCCGTTGAAAGGATACGAGAAAAATTATTTTGAAGCCGTTTCTTTGATAGAAAAAGAAAAAATGAAAGCTAACGTTCATTTTGACATTTGTCCGACTGAAGTTAGCTTGACGGAAATTTATGCGTTTTTGCCGGAATGGGCCAGAAACGGAAACCTGGAAGCGATGCTTTCAAATATTATGGCGGTTAAAACCAGAAAACGCATTTTGGAATTTTTAGCGAAATCAAAAATTGAAGATTTGACTGTTATCGCCAAAGTCCCGCCGGTTTTGAAATTTCTGACCGGCAAGTCATTAAAACAATTCAGCGAAAATCAAAATTTGACGCCAGACGAAGCCCTGTTAAAACTGATGGAACTAACCAGATTGAAAGCCGAATTATGGCATAAAAATATTGATTTCCAAAGCATTGCCCAGATTTTACTTTCGGAAAACAGTATTATTGGTTCCCAGGGAGCGGTCCGGTCGTTGAATTTTGTCCAGGAAAAAAATTTAATGCCTTTGGAAAAAGCCGTCGCCAAGGCAACTTCTTTACCGGCTCGCAAATTTCAGATCAAAGAACGGGGATTGATCGCCGAGGGCCATTACGCCGATATCATTATTCTGCGGGACGGTCAGCCGAGCGAAGTATTGATTAACGGTTTGGTGGTTTTGGAGAATGGGAAATCCAAAAAAATATTAGCCGGAAAGATTTTAAAGCATATCTAATGATGAGGCCCCGAATAAAATCTAAAAAAATTGATTATTTTTTCGTCTCGCTGGTTTTTTTACTGACCGCTTTCGGTTTAGTAATGTTGACCAGCGCTTCTTCCGATTTAGGCAAGATTAAATTCAATGACAGTTATTATCACTTGAAGCATCAGATAATTTACGGTTTGAGTCTCGGTCTCGCTGGTTTTTTTATTGCCGCCAATGTTTATTACCGGCGTTGGGAAAAATTAGCTTTGATTTTTTTAATTGCCAGTATCGGTCTGCTGGGTTTGGTTTTCACTCCTTTTGGTGTTTTATCCGGCGGCGCCAAACGCTGGCTCGCTTTAGGGCAATTCGTTTTTCAGCCGTCTGAAGTGGTTAAATTAACCTTTCTTATTTATTTAGCCGCTTGGCTGGACAAAGACAAAAACAGAGCCAGGCATTTTATCACTGGTTTTGTGCCGTTTTTTTGTTTGTTGGCGATTATCGCCGGTATTTTGCTTGTTCAACGATCGACTAGCGCCATTATTATTATTTTAACTGCCACAATCGGAGTTTATTTTGTCAGCGGAGCCAGATTAAAATTCATTATGATTTTTGCTTTAATAGGGCTCTTGCTCATATCTTTAGTTGTGCGTTTTACTCCTTACCGGCTTGACAGGATTATGTCTTTTTTAAATCCCCAGTCCGATCCTCTGGGCAAAACTTATCAAATCAACCAGACTTTGATGTCCATCGGTTCCGGGAAAATTTGGGGCAGAGGTTACGGACAGTCAACGACAAAAATTCATTATCTGCCGGAACAGATTGGCGATTCTATTTTCGCCGTCATCGCGGAAGAGCTGGGGTTTGTGAGGACGGCCGGCTTGATCGTCGCTTTCCTCCTTTTAATTTGGAGAAGTTTTGCGATTGCCGCGAAAAGCAACGATAACTTCGCCAAATTTATAGCGATCGGTTTTGGCTTGCTTATCGGCTCGCAAACTTTTACGCATATCGCGGCGCTCACGGGCCTGATTCCTTTAACGGGCGTGCCTTTGCCTTTCATAAGTTACGGAGGGACGACTTTGGCGGTTTTTTTGACGATGGCCGGAATTGTTACTAATATATCAAAATATAGTCATAAAGCATAAAATATAAATCATGAAATCCAAAATCAGAATTTTATTGACAGCCGGCGGCACCGGGGGCCATATTTATCCCTTAATTTCAGTGACGGACGAAATTTATCATTTGGCCGGAGAGCAAAACCGCGACTTGGAAATAAGATATTTTGGGCCGGCCAGCCCTTTGAATGGGGAATTTGAAAACAGGGGAATAAAGGTGGAAAAAATAATTTCCAGCAAACTGCGCCGCTATTTTTCTTTGAATAATTTTATTGACGCTTTCGGGTTTATTTTCGGTTTTTTTCAGGCTCTTTGCAAAATTTTCTGGTTTATGCCCGACGCGGTTTTTTCCAAGGGAGGGCCGGGCGCTTTGGCGGTTGTTTTAGCCGCGCGATTTTATCGGATTCCGGTAATGATTCACGAATCAGACACCAGTCCCGGCTTAACCAACAGTTTGTCGGCTAAATTCGCGAAAAAGATTTTTATAGCTTTTGAGAAAACGGCGCGATATTTCCCGCCGGAAAAAACGAAATTGGTCGGCAATCCTGTCCGGGCCAATATCTTGAGGGATGTTCCCGACCAGGAAACGACGAAAAAAAATCTTGGTTTTAATCCGGCCGAACCGTTGATTCTGGTAATCGGGGGGTCTCAAGGCGCTTTAAAAATAAATAATTTCATTTCGGATAATTTTGGAGAAATTCTTGATTTAGCTCAAATTATTCATCAGTCGGGTCCGGCTAATTTTTTGGAAACAAAAAAGGAAACCGATTTTCTGCTCCAGGGGTTGGGGGGTTCTTATCAAAAGCGCTATCAATTGGTCGGTTATTTCAACCAAGGGAAGGATTTAAAGGAGGCCTTTGCCGCGGCGGATTTGGTTATTTCCCGGGCCGGCAGCGGAGGCATTTTTGAAATCGCCGCTTTTGGCAAACCGAGCATTCTGATCCCCATACCCGAAGAAGTGGTGGGAGAACATCAAATTGTTAACGCTTATGAATACGCCAAGTCGGGGACGGCTATAGTAATTGAAGAATCAAATTTCAAGTCAAGCATTGTTTTGGATCAGGCCCGGAAAATTTTAACGGACCCGGAATTGCGAAAAAAAATGAGCCAAGCCGCCAAAAATTTCGCCAAACCCGAAGCCGGCAAAATAATTGCCGAGGAAATACTTAAATTAGTTTTAAATCAATAAATATTTTACTATAGCAAACAAACGATCGTCCCAAAATAATAGTAAATATCTTGCGGCAGATTTATAGCGTTCTAGAAAGTAGAACGTCCTATTTTTTACCCGCTAAGGTATATTTGAGCGGGTTTTTGTTTTTAACTGAAAATTGTAATAAGATTAAGGCAATGACCGATAGTCATAAAAAGGTGGTTCGGCAGGCTCGCCAGAAGCAAATTCGGGTGCGGATTGCGCCTTCGCCCACGGGATTTTTGCATCTCGGGACGGCCCGAAGCGCCCTTTTCAACTGGCTTTTCGCCAAAAATCAGGGTGGAATTTTTATTTTGCGCGTTGAAGACACCGATCTGGAGCGTTCCGACCCAAAATACGAAAAAGATATTGTAGAAAACCTTCAATGGCTGGGCTTGGATTGGGACGAAGGGCCTTACCGGCAATCAGAGCGGCTGGATATTTATGAAAAATATATCAAAAAGCTTCTTCAGGAAAATAAGGCCTATTATTGTTTTTGCGCGAAGGAAGAACTGGAGGAAGAAAAAGAAGCGATGCTTTCACAGGGCTTGTCGCCCAAATACAGCGGAAAATGCCGTCATAACAAAAATCCCGATCTTTCCCGGCCATCGGTTATCCGTTTTAAAATGCCGGAAACGGAAGTGATTTTTCATGATTTAATCAGGGGCAAGGTAAAATTCAATACCGGTCTTATCGGTGATATCGTCATCGCCAAGGAATTGCGGGCGCCGCTTTACAATCTGGCGGTGGTTATTGATGATTTTGAAATGAAAATCAGCCACGTCATCCGGGGCGAAGACCATATTTCCAATACGCCAAAACAAATTATGCTTCAAAACGCGCTGGGTTTTGAAGAACCGGTCTACGCTCATTTGCCCTTGATTCTTTCGCCGGACCGAAGCAAGCTTTCCAAGCGTTATCTGGAAACGTCAATTGACGATTATCGGAGAGAAGGATATTTGCCGGAGGCTTTGATAAATTTCTTGGCCTTGATGGGCTGGCATCCCGAGGAAGACCGGGAAGTGCTAAGCATGGAAGAATTGGTAAATGAATTTAGCCTGAAACGCATCCAGAAAGGAGGAGCGGTTTTCAATTTGGAAAAATTGGATTGGCTTAACGGACAATATATTATGAAGCTAAAGCCGGAAGAATTGGCGCGCCGTTTGGAAAATTTTATTCCCCGGAAATGGCTGGAAGACAGGGGATTTCTGGTTAAAATAGTTGAAATTGAAAAAGAAAGAATCAAAAAATTGACAGATTTCTCAAGCTTAGTCGGTTTCTTTTTTGAATTGCCTGATTATCCGGCTAAGCTTTTGATTTGGGATAAAACACCCAAAGAAGATATTCTCGGCAATCTCCGGTCAATTTTTTCTTTAGCGCGAGATTTTGCCGAAGCCGAAAACAAGATTATGGCTTTGGCCGAAAGCCGGGGTCGGGGAGAAACCCTTTGGCCGTTTCGGACGGCTCTTTCCGGCCAAATCGCTTCGACCGGGCCTTTTGAAATAATGAAGGTTTTGGGGAAAGAAGAAACATTAAAAAGACTTGAAATCGCCATTTCTAAGCTGATGTCCAATTAAGAATCCGGAATTTAGAATCTGAAATTTAGAATACGGAGAGTAAAAATACGCTTATCGCAAAAACAAAAATTATCCTGAATTTCAAATCTCAATTATGAAAAATTCCATATTTCATATTCCATATTCCATATTCTTTTTTGTCTTTCTACTTTCCACTTTCTACTTTCCACTTTCTGCTATTTACGCCGCCAACCCCCAAGAACTTAAAAATGAAATCAGTCAAAAAAGCGCCGAACTCCAACAGATTGAAACCGAACGCCAACAAATTTTAAATAGTCTTAACGAATTAAGCAAAGAAAACCGCACTCTTCAAAAAGATATTAAAAAGAACGAATATCAAATTAGCCAGTTAAATTTAACCATCAAATCAAGCCAGATTAATATTGAAAAACTTGGCCTGGAAATTAAATCCTTGGAAAACGAAATTAAAAGTATTGAAGATAAATCAATTTTCAAGAAAGAAGCGATTACCAAATTATTGAGGGAGCTTCGGGAAAAAGAAAACGAAAATCTACTGACAATTTTATTAAAAAATAAAAGTCTGGCTGAAAGTGTTTTTGAAACCCAAGAACTGCTTGATTTTAATAACGGTTTAACTTCGGAAGTAACCAATCTGCGGCGTCTTCACGAAGAACGTTCACGGAAATTTGATGAAATTTCCGCGAGCAAACAAGGGCAAGAATCGGAAAATTATAATTTGAAAAATAGAAAATTAATAGTGGAAGACCAAAAAACCGAACGGCGGAATCTTTTGACGCTCAATAAAAAGCAAGAGAAAAATTATCAGCAGAGGATTGAAGAGTTGGAAAAACAACAAGCCGAAATCAATACGGAAATTGAAGAAATTGAAGCCGAATTGAGGAAAAAAATTGACCCGACGGCTTTGCCGACGCCCCGGCCCGGAGTTTTGGCGATGCCTCTTAAATTGAATTTGATTCAAAATCTGACCCAGAACTACGGAGCGACAAATTTTGCCCAGTTGACTTATAGCAGTAAATTTCATAATGGCGTTGACATTGGAGCGCCTCTGGGAACGCCTATCTTCGCGGCGGAGAGCGGCCGAGTTATAGCGGTGGGAAACACCGATGCCTATTGTCCGCCTGTTTGGTACGGCCGGAAAAAATATGGAGGTTCTTACGGAAAATATATTGTCATCAAACACGAAAACAATCTCTCAACATTATATTCCCATCTTTCTTTGTCAGTCGTGAAAATCGGCGACATTGTCAATAGGGGAGACTTGATTAGTTATAGCGGCAATACCGGTTTTTCAACCGGTCCCCATCTTCATTTTACTATTTACGCTAATATTTACAGCGCCGGAGAGAAATTATTATCCCCGGAAATAAAAAACAGCGTTCACTGCGGCCCCCAGCCATACGGAGCAACCATGAATCCCCTTGATTATTTATAAAATTAATTTTCCAATTAAAATATGAAATCTAAAATTTTATTTTTATTCATTCCGATTTTGATAATCATTTTATCAATAACCGGAATTTCTTTAGCCGAAGTGAAAATTTCCGATATACCAACTCCGGAAAAAATTCAAAATTTAATTCCGCGGCCCCTGACCGAAATTTTTAAGGTATTTAATAATATACACATTGATTTTTCCAAACTGCCATTTTTTGACCGATTAATGAGCATTATTCCAAAATCAGGCGAAGAGGTTGGTAATGGCTTCCGGTGGTTAACCCGAGGCCTGAATAACACGAATGACTGGCTAAAAAACCATATCGGGCTGGATATTATTTTTATGGTTAAAAAAATAGGAGAATTTTTCGTCTGGATTTTTCAGGGAATCGCCGATTTAATTAAAACCGGATTGTCATTTGTAAAATAAAGTAAGGTTATTTTACGATAGTTCTTTATGTCGTTTAAAGAACTGTTGTAAAATAACCGCGACCTTTTACGTCGGATTTTTACTATCCGACGTAAAAGGTATATTGTGCGACACATATACTCATTGAATAGCCATTGAAAATCCTTATTCCCCTGCTAAAATACAGGGATACTTATGTACTATTCCAATCTGGAACATTTTAAAGGTTTGAGCGGCTATGAAATAGACGGGGCTTGGTATCCCCGGGTTACCAAAATCATTGATATCAAAGCCAAGCCGGCGCTTTATCGTTTTTACGCCGAAATGAATAGTTTTAACGAAGGAGAAGCGATTAAAAAACAATCGGCGACCGAAGGCACCTTAATCCACGAGATTGTTGAACAAATTCTGATTGGCCAGTCCCCCGTCATTGATCCAAGCATTGCTCCGGCCATTGAGGCCTTTTTGGAATTGCGGGAAAACAAGAACATTCAAGTTGATGAACAGTTCGTGGAAAAACAAATTGTGCATTTTGACGAACGTTACGCCGGCACTCTTGACGCGTTAGCCCTGATTGACGGCAAATTCGGCGTTTTAGACATCAAAACTTCCCAAGCGATTTACCGCGATTACAATCTCCAGACCGCGGCTTATATGGCGGCCGTCCAGAATGAGCATAAAAATATTCAGACGCGGTGGATTTTAAGAATTGACCAGATTAAGACCTGCCTTGAATGCGGCGCCACTCTGCGTCAAAAAGGCGGCCGGGAAAAAATAAAACTGCCCTGGAT
>Ga0156252_124_pt2 | contig 8687 bp, 10 predicted proteins | sample RifCSPlowO2_12_FD_107899 | JGI IMG/M metagenome (GOLD analysis project Ga0156252, IMG submission 107899) | Candidatus Jorgensenbacteria bacterium RIFCSPLOWO2_12_FULL_42_11
CTTTGGCCGATAAAGGATTTTACGACGGCTTAACTTTCCATCGCGTTATCAGGGGATTCATGATTCAGGGAGGGGATCCGAACGGCACCGGCGCCGGCGGACCGGGCTATCAATTTGAAGACGAATTAAATCCCGAAACGGAATCAGCCAAGGCCGGTTACCAGAAAGGCGTGATGGCGATGGCCAACTCTGGTCCGAACACAAACGGCAGCCAATTTTTCATAATGCTTGAAAATTATCCCTTGCCGCATAATTACACGATTTTCGGAAAAGTCGCGGCAGGCCAGGAGGTGGTTGATAAAATCGGAAACACAAAAACGGATTCCAGCGACAAGCCGTTAGCGCCGGTAATAATTGAAAAAATTAATGTCCAGATTTTATAATCCCAAAAGAACCCGGAATCTTTTTGAGCCGGACTCAAAAATCCCGTACCAGTTAAGCCGGAGCAAGATTGATTTATTTTTGAACTGCCCGAGGTGTTTTTATCTTGACAGGCGCTTGGGAATTTCCCAGCCGCCGGGCTTTCCTTTCAGTTTGAATTCCGCGGTTGATAAATTATTAAAGAAGGAATTTGACATTCATCGTCAAGGCGGTTCGGCCCATCCTTTGATGAAAATTTACGGTTTGGATTTGATTCCTTTTCAGCACGAAAAAATGAATGAATGGCGCGACGCTTTGGGCGGAGGAATCCGATATTTGCATCCGACCACCAATTTTCTGATTACCGGCGGCGTGGACGATGTTTGGATTGGGCCCGGAGGGGAATTAAGCATTGTTGATTACAAAGCCACTTCCAAAGACGAGGAGGTAAGTTTAGACGCGGATTGGCAAATAGGTTATAAACGGCAAATGGAAATTTATCAATGGCTTTTCCGAAAGAACGGCTTTAAAGTCAGCAACACTGGTTATTTCGTGTATTGCAACGGCAAAACAGACAAAGAGGCCTTTGACGGCAAGCTGGAATTTGATGTTAAAATACTGCCTTATGAAGGCAAAGACGACTGGGTTGAGCAAACCGTAGTAAGCGCCCATGACTGTTTGACGGCCGACGTTTTGCCGGAATCGGCGCCGGATTGCGATTTTTGTTCTTATAGAAACGCGGCTAAAGAATTTGATGGTTGCAAAACATCAATTATTGTATAATTGAGTAAAGGTCGGATTAATTTAAGGTGGGTTGATTTATGAAAAAAATCACTGTTTCTTTAATTGTTTCAGCGGTGACCATAATCGGTTTGTCCGGTTTAACATCAGTAATGGCGCAAACAGGAATAGATATCCGCCAGAAAGATATTCGTCAGGACGCGCGTCAGCAGATTCAGGAAACCCGGCAGGGCGTTCGGGAAGAAGTAAAAGGATTAAGGCAGAATGTCCAAGAAGAAATTAAACAGAGCAGAGAGGCAATAAAAAAAGAATTTGAAGCGAAAAGAACGGAGGCGAAAAATCTACTGGAAAGCAAAAAAGAAGAATTCAAAATCAAAGCCGAGGCCAAAAGAAAAGAAGTGAAATCCAAAATTGAAGCCAAGAAAACAGAGCTAAAAGAGCGTTTGGTTAAAATTAAAGACGAGCGCAAAAAACAAATTATTGAAAGAATTTACAATCAGGTTAATGAACTGAATAAGCGCCGCTTGGATCATTTCTCGGCTGTCTTGGAAAAATTGGAAAAAGTTTTGGACAGAATTTCCAATCGAGCCGCTAAAGCGGAAGCCAACGGCGTTGATATCGCCGCGGTCAAAATCGCCATTACCGAAGCGACCAATGCCATCGCGGCCAGCCGAACTGCAATTGTTAATCAAGCCGGAAAAGTTTACACTCTGGTTATTGGCGCCGAAGACGCTTTGAAAACCGATATCGGCAAGATTCGCCGGGCTCTTCATGATGATTTGACCGTCGTTCAGGAAACCGTAAAAACCAGTCGAGAAGCGGTCCACAAAGCGGCCACTATTCTAGCTAAGATTCCGAAAGTTAATGAACTGGAAGTGGAAGCGGCGACAACAACCCAATCAGCTCAATAACAACACAAAAATATGGAACAAAATACAGGGTCAGGGCTTGAACCAAAGATTGAATTAAAAAGCAAAACAAACTCCATTGTTCTTATAATTGGGGCGGTGATTGTCCTGATTGGTTTGGGAATTTGGTATTGGCAAGCCCAAAAAGAAAAAATTATCGCTCCTTCAGTCAATGCTCCGGAGGTTTCGGAAATAGGCCAGCCAGCTTCGCCGACTATCAAAGAGGATTCCACTTCTGTTATCAATCAAGAACTGGACAGTATTGACATTGGCGATTTGAATAAAGAATTTCAGACGATTGATTCCGATTTGAATTCTTTGTAAATAGCGTCGCTTCTGGTCTACCGTCGGGGTAGAAGGCGTAAAAAAATAAAAAAGCCCTGATTGTTTCGGGGCTTTTTTACAAATTTTGTTTAATGAAAACTATTTCTTTGATTTACGAAACTAAAGATTTCATAGCGGTTAACAAACCGGCCGGAGTTTTGGTTCACCCGATAAAAGATCCAATATCCAAGATCCAAGATTCAAGAGAAAAAACTTTGGTTGATTGGGTTTTAGAAAGATTTCCGGAAGTAAAAAATGTCGGCGACCTGCCTGCCGATAGGCAGGTGGTAAATTCGCGCCCGGGAATCGTTCATCGTTTGGACCGCGACACTTCAGGGGTTATTTTAATCGCTCGGAATCAAGCATTTTTTGAATATCTGAAAAATCTTTTCAAAACCCATCAAATAAAAAAAACTTATTTGGCTTTGGCCTGGGGCAAATTGGAACCGAAATCAGGCATAATAAAAATCCCCATTGGTATTAAAACCGGAACGATTAAAAGAACCGTCTGGCGGCAAAAAGCCAAGGATATTAAAGAAGCGATTACCGAATATCGCGTTTTGAAAAATTTTAAATACAACGTTCCCGATGTAGCCGCCCCTCTGGATTTTTCTTTGGTGGAATTAACGCCGAAAACCGGCCGGACTCATCAAATCAGGATTCACTTGGCCGCTCTTAATCATCCGGTCGTGGGAGACAATCTTTACGGATTCAAAAAATTATCCCTCGGCAAGCTCGGAATTGATTTGGACAGGCAATTTTTGCACGCTCTTTCTCTGGAGTTTAATCTGGTTGCCGGACGCCGGATCAGGATTGAAGCGGAATTGCCTGATGAGTTAAAGCGGATTATTGACACTCTTAACGGAAAAAGATAAGCTAAGCTACTATGGAACAATCTATTTTAGACAAAATCGTACCCGGGGCAACGATTCGGGTATATGAAAAAACCAAAGAAGGAGGCAAAAAGCGGGCCAGCATCTTTGAGGGAACGGTTCTTGGTCGGAAGCACGGCTCGGAAATCGGAGCGACTTTTACCGTTCGCCGGGTGAGTCAAGGCGTGGGGATGGAAAAAATTTTTCCGCTTCATTCCCCGAATATTGAAAAAATAGAAATTACCAGGACTCCCAAAGTCCGGCGGGCAAAACTTTATTATTTGCGGGAAGAATCGGCCAAAGAAGCCCGGAAAAAACTAAAAAAGGAGATAACTAAAACTGAAACCGCAAACGAAATAAAGGAAATAGAAACGGCCGGAGACGAAGAGATAAAAGAAAACGCTTAAAAAAACGCGCGGGTGGTGAAATGGTATACACGCATCTTTGAGGTGGATGTGCCGCAAGGCGTGGAGGTTCGACTCCTCTCCCGCGCACCAAAACTAATTTTGACGGAAAGGTTGGGAAAAATCAGAATTAGGCGTATCATTATCAATGACTATGTTATCGGTATCTGTCACAAACTGGCTGCCAGATACAAACCGTCGCCATAATGAAACTTCGTTCTAAATTTATTTTTTCGTTCACATTTTTAATGTTGGTTTTAGTTTGTGTTTTATTTTTTTATTTAAATTCATATATTAAAAATATTATTAAAAATAACGTCATTAATAATTTTCAGATTTTAGCCGAGCTAAGCGAGTCTTCTTATTTCGGCTTTGTAAGGGCTTTGGAGGTTAGAATCATTGATTGGTCTTCAGACAGTTATATTAGAAACACAACCGAAGATATTTTAGAAACTCCCGTCAAAGACCGCGAACCATTGGTTAAAGCGTTAAATAGCTATTTGAAAAATGAAAAAATTATTTATGACCCCGAAGTGATAATCATTGATATTTTGGACAAAGACGGCGTTGTTGCCGCTTCTTCAAGAGACGAAAGAATCGGCGTTGACGAGAAAAAAGAAGAGCTGGAATTGAACGCCGTCAGATTTACCGAAGCGATTAAGGCGGATTTTGGCCAAGCTTTTATGACAATGGTTGTTTCCGAAGAAGATGAACATAGCGACCCGATGATGCACCTTACAACCAGAATTTTTTCCGAAAAAACTTATTCTGGCGGTTTGCCTGTTCCTTTGGACGCGGTTATGCTGCTTCATTTTAGCAACGTCGCTCGGTTAAGAAATGTTTTAATCGGCAATTTTCAGGGGGAGAAAGACAGATTAACAAGCCAGGCGCTGACGGAATATTATAAAACCGCGGATATTTATTTGGTCAATAAGGCGGGGTTGAGGCTTACTCCTTCGCGATTGAGCGAAACGATTTTAAAGCAAAAAGTTGAAACCGAGCCGGTTACGGCCTGTTTTGAAAGAGGCGAGGAAATTAAGGCCGAGTATCTTGATTATCGTGGTCAGCCGGTTTTTGGCGCTTCAATGTGCCTGGAGAGAGACGGGCTGGCGCTGGTTTTAGAAGCCGAGTCCCAAGAAGTTTTGGCGCCGCTTAAAAACATCGGCCGGTTTCTAATTTTAATTGGAAGCATCGCTTTCATTTCGGTCATTATAGGCGTTATTTACTTGAGTAATTGGCTTTTGAAGGGATTGGGAATAATCACCGGTGTCGCGGAAAAAATTTCCAAGGGCGATTTTGGAATTAGAACTAAAGTAAATTCAAAAGACGAAGTGGGATACTTAGCCAAGGTTTTTAACGGAATGCTTGATCTTTTTCAGGAGTCGCAAAAAAAATTAAAAGAGACGGAAGTCAAAATAAAGGAAGTAAACGTTTCTCTTGAGGAAAAAGTGCTGGAAAAAACAATGGAACTTGAATCAATCAAAATTAATTTGGAAAAAGTCGTCGCCGAGCGCACCAAAGATCTTGAAATAAAAGTTGACGAATTGAAAAAATTCCAGCGACTGACAATCGGTCGGGAATTGAAGATGGTGGAATTAAAGAAAGAGTTTGAAGAGTTAAAGAAAAAAATAATGTGATATAATGAATGCTTATTGTCATGGATACTAACTTAGTTGATATTTTAATAAAACAGCATAATGAATTGAGGCGGGGAATAGAGGTGATTAAAGAAGAATCGCAAAAAGACGCGCCGGTTTTTTCTGCGCTTTTCGCTGGCTTGGAGCAATTCAACAAATCGCTTTTTGGTCATCTTAGTCTGGAAAATAATGTTTTTTATCCAAAACTTCTTGAAAAACTTGAAAGCCAGGGGCTTAACACTGGCGATACCCGCAAATTCATTGAGGAGATGAAAGAGATTGAAAAACAAATTCGCGGTTTTCTCGGAAAATACGGTTCTAGCGGCCAAATCGAAAAGAATTTAAGCTCTTTTAAACCAGATTTAAACGAAATGGCAGTTGTTCTTTTAATCAGAATTTATTCCGAAGAAAACGGCGTTTATTTATATTGGGGGTAAAACAAACATATGCAAGACAAAGTTTACGTTCAGCTTTCGGATTTCACCAATCAACAACCGACGACGACTCTGCCTACCGCGATTAAATTCAACACCAACGATTATTTGTCGGGCGTCAAACACAGCCCGGCCGGGGAGAACGATAAAATCATAATTTTAGAAAACGGCATTTATTTTTTAATCGCCGGCGGTCAGGTTGGAAGAGAAAGCGGCATGCTTTTGCAGTTCGTTGATATGTGGTTTCGGGTAAACGGGAAAGACATCGCGAACACCAATACCCGGGCTTCTTTACCCGAGGGACTATCTATTGAGGATACTATTGTTTTAATCACTCAAATGGCCATGCCTTTGTCAAAAGGCGACACGGTACAGGTGATGTTTTCGATAAGCGATACGAATGTCGGCGTCGGTCTTGTTGCCACTAAGCCGATTGATGAGCCGCTCATTCCAAGCTGTATTTTCACGATGTATAAAATATGACAGTTCTACCTTTGGTTGGCGAAAAAGAAACGGGCTTGATAATGTCAAGATTGAATTTAATCGTTGCTATCACCGCCGCCATTCAGGAAAGTTCCAAATCGGAGATTGCCTTTCAGAGGGCGCTTAGAGCCATCCGCGCTTACACGGGTTGGCCGATCGGACATATTTATTTCGGAAAGAGCGCGAATGATTTAATTTCAAGCGGTGTTTGGAGTTATTCAGGTTATGAAAAATTTTCAGCTTTTCGCCAGCAAGCGCTTGAGGGCAAATTCGCGCCGTCTTTGTCTCTTGTTGACCGTGTTTTATTGTTGCGCCAGCCGCTCTTGGCGAATCTTCCTTTAGCGGGTAAAGGCGAAGAAGCGATTGAAACCGTTATTTACGCGCCGATTATCGGAAAAGATTCGGCGGTGGGTTTGATGGAATTTTTTTCCGCTAAACCGATGGAAGAAATTTCTTCTTCGCTGGCGAATATACTGATTTTGGCCGGAAAGCAAATCGGCAGATTTTTTGAAGAAAAAGAATTTAAAAATCTCCGGGAAAAAATGGCCGAAGAAAGTGAAACACTAAACGCGGATCTTGATAATTTTTCAAAAGCGCTTCTTAATATTTTGGAAGACGCCCGGGAACTTGGGAAACAGCTTGTTGAAGAAAAACGGAATGTTGAACAAAAGGTCATAGAAAGAACCAGGGAGTTGGCGGAAGAACAGGCGCGATTAGTTGCTTCTATCAATGCTCTCTCATTTGGATTCGTCATCGCCGATATAGGGCATCGCGTGCTTCTTGGGAACAAGGCGATGATGGAACTTTTTGGATTGAATGACAGCGATGAAATCACCGTTGACCAGATATCCAAGTTTCTTGGGGGGCATTTTGATATTAAGATGGAAGCGGAACGGTGTCTGAAGGGGGGAATAGTCTGTGAAATTAAGGAAATTATCTTTGGCAAGAAATTCCTCCGCGGCATTGTTGCCCCAATCGTTATGAAGCAGGATTATAAAGAAGTCATCGGCTATGTGCTCTTGTTTGAAAATATTACCGAAGCAAAAGTCATTGAACGTTCGCGGGAGGAATTTTTCGCCGTTGCTTCTCATGAACTGCGCACTCCTTTAACGGCGATTCGCGGCAACGCTACTTTGATTAAAGATTTTTACGCCGACAAAATCAAAAACAAAGAAATTATGGCGATGATATCGGACATACACGAAGCAAGCGAACGATTGATTAGAATAGTTTATGATTTTCTTGATGCTTCGGCCCTGGAGCAACGCAAGATAGAATTTAAAAAAGAACAGTTTGACATTATTGCCTTGATTAAAGAAGTGGCGCGTGATTTAAAAGGAATGGCCAAGGCAAAAAAACTTTATTTAAATTTAGAAAAAACAGACGTTGCTTTGCCTATGGCGGTAGCCGATAAAGACCGAACAAAGCAGGTTTTGTTTAATTTTATCAGTAACGGCATCAATTACACTCAAAAAGGGGGAGTCAGCATTAAAGTAGAAAAGCAAGATAAATTTTTGAAAGTTTATGTCAGTGATACCGGCATCGGCATTTCGTCTGAAAATCAAGCTTTGCTTTTCCGGAAATTCCAACAGGCCGGCGAGAAAATGTTGACCAGAGACGCGACCAAGGGCACTGGTTTGGGGCTTTATATATCCAAATTATTGGTTGAAAGTATGGCCGGGACAATTGAGTTGGTTAAAAGTCAACCGGGCGCGGGCAGTGTTTTCAATTTTACCCTGCCGATTGCCTCGCGGTTTTTGTCATAGAAGTATCATTGTATGGTAAAATAATATTATGGCGAAAATTTTTCTTGTTGAAGACGATCCCTTGATGGTCAACCTTTACGAAAGGGCTTTTAAACTTTCCGGCTATGAAGTGGAAATCGCTTTTGATGGCCAGGAAGCGTTGAGGAAATTAAAAAAAATGAAGCCCTCGCCCACCTTGATTCTTATGGATGTTATGATGCCGGTGATGAATGGGTTGGACGCCCTGAAAGAAATTAAGCAGAATCCGACTTTTGAAAATTTTAAACGCCTACCCGTGGTGATGCTGACTAATTTAGCCGGCCAGGAGGACGCTGAAAAAGCTCTTTCCCTGGGAGCAATCACTTATTTGGTAAAAAGTCAGTATGAGCCCAAGGAGGTGGTGGCAAAAATAAAAGAAATCGCGGCCGGCTATACCAGAGATAAAAACGTTCCCGAAGTAAAGGTAGCGGTCAAAAAATTATCCCCCAAAAAATAATTAAAAAATCTTTTTTATTTTTTTTATCCGGGTTATTTTTCCCCTTGATTTCCCTGGGAGCGGTTTCTTATTCCCGAAGTCCGGTCGGAACAGAAACTACGTCGCCGGTTTCTATTTCTGTGGCTGTTGATAATTTTGACGAAACTGGTTGCGCCGGGTCAAATTATTGGAGTCTAAGCGTTAGCGGTTCCTTAAATCAGTGGTATGTTTTTAACGGAACTTATACGGATGTCTATAATGGCAAGGGCTTGGCTTCTTCTACTTTATCCAATGTTTTTGTTTT
>Ga0156252_127_pt1 | contig 7505 bp, 8 predicted proteins | sample RifCSPlowO2_12_FD_107899 | JGI IMG/M metagenome (GOLD analysis project Ga0156252, IMG submission 107899) | Candidatus Jorgensenbacteria bacterium RIFCSPLOWO2_12_FULL_42_11
TAAGGAAACTAGAAATATTCTCTTTGGCTAATCTAAGGAAACTAGAAATATTCTCTTTGGCTAATCCGGCTTTGCTGGCGGCTTCAGCGATAAATTTAGCCCGAGGGCCGATGGTCACCAGCAAATCAACGAAACCGGCGGCAAATTTCCCGATTTCTTCGTGAGCTTCCAGGTTGTATTTCCCGATTTCAAGCATGTCGCCCAAAACAGCGATTTTCCTTTTGGCTTTCAAATCCCGAAGCGTGTCCAAGGCGGCTTTTGCGGAAAGCGGCGAAGCATTATAGCTGTCGTCAATAATAAACGTCCCCTTAACGCCCGAAACCAAGTTCATTCTTCTTGAAGGCGGTTGAAAATTCAAAACCAAAGCTTCCGCAATTTTAACCAAATTCATGCCGAAAATCAATCCAACGCAAGCGGCAGCCACGGCGGCGTAAGCCTGGCCTTTGCCAAAAACGCCGTTTATTTTGACGGGAACGAAACTGCCGCCATATCCTAATTTAAAGACAATGCCCGTGGGTTCGCCGTTGGAAACATTTTCAAACCCCGTAATTTTCACCTGGGCGGCATCGCCGAAACCGAAAGTCATCACCTGGGACCGAGTCTGATTTTTCATTTCCAACACCAATGGGTCATCGGCATTTAAAATAGCGAATCCGACCGTGGGCAGTTGCTCAACCAGCTTGGCTTTTTCGCGGACCAAAGCTTCCGGTCCAGAATAAAACTCCACGTGGACGGGAATTTCTCCGATAGCGGTAACCACCGTGATTTGCGGCTGGGCTATTCCCAAAAGATATTTCATGTCTCCCGGCCGGTCGGCGGCGTATTCCAAAACCAAAATTTCCGGATATTTTAGAGAACTAAATTTGCGCGGAATTAAAATTCGGAACAACGAAGCAATGACCACCTTAAACCAAAACAAAAAAGCCGGTTTTTTAATTTCCTGCCAATCGCCTAAAATTGTCAGAGGCACTCCGATTTCGTTATTAAAATTACCGCTGCTCGCCCTGATTTTTCGTTCTTTGGAAAGAACGGCTCTGATGGCTTCTTTGGTGGAAGTTTTGCCAACACTGCCGGTTACGGCCACAATCCCCGGCTGATAACGCCGAACGACGGCTTTGGCCAACTTTTTTAAAATCAATTTTAAAATTCGTAAAAAAATATTTTTCATGATTTTATCGTAATGACGGTAATTACGGTAATTTACTTAATTACCAGTTTGTCCGGAGGAATATTGTAGTAATTTAAAACAAACTGGGCCAATTCCTTGAAAGCGGGAACGACACTTAAACCGGCCAGGGGCGCTCCCCGTGGTTTGTCAATTTTTAATAAAATAACAAATTGGGGGTTATTCGCGGGAGCGAAACCAATGTAAGTATTGATGACATCCGCGGTATAACCGCCGTTTTTGAAATCCGGCGCCTGGGCGGTGCCGGTTTTGCCCGCCACCCGGTAATTGGCAATAGCCGCCACCCGCGCTTTTTCAACCGCCGAAACCATCATTTCCTTCAACTGGCGGCTGGTTTCCGGGCTTATAACCCGCGTTATGATTTTCGGTTTAAGTTCGGCGTTCAAAAACGGCCTCATTAAATTGCCGCCGTTAGCGATGGCCGAAAAAGCGTTGATTAATTCCAAAGGCGTAACGGCTATCCCTTGGCCGAAGGAAACAGTGGCAAAATCAATATCGCGGGCTTGCTTCTTTTCCAAATTGGCTAAGTTTCCGATTCGTTCCTGCGAGAAATCAATGCCGGTCGCCTTGTTCAGTCCGAATTTCACAAGATAATCATAAAACAAATCGTGGCCTGTCGTCTTTTCGGCCCAAACCGCTCCGGTATTGATAGATTCCTCAATAACATTGGTCATGGTTATTTTGCCATGAGCTTTCTTGTCCCAATTTTCAATAGTTTTGCCGTTTAAAGTAACGGAGCCGTTATCGTAAAAAGTTGTTTCCGGCGTAATTTTCTTGCTGTCCAGTCCGGCCGCCATAGTAATAATTTTTAAAACCGAGCCCGGTTCATAAAGGCTCTTGATGGCCGGGTTTAAAAACGAGCTCACTTCAGCCTGATTGTAATCATTGGGGTCAAAATCAGGTTTATTGGTTAAAGCCAAGATTTCTCCGGTCGCCGGCTTTTGGATAATGGCCGTCCCGCCGGTCGCTTGGAATTTTGTTATCAAATTGCCCAAAACCTCTTCCGCTTGGGCTTGAAGATTGCGGTCAACGGTCAAAATCAAATCTTCATTATTTTTTAATTTGTCATTATAAAAACTTTCCAAGCCATACAGGCCGACGGGCTGATTATTTTTTTCATTAAACCCGAAAAAGCCAATGAGCTGGGAAGCCAAGCCCCGGAAAGGGTAATAACGAAAATCCTGGGTGTCAATATAAATCCCTTTTAAACCGAGGGCTTCCACCGATTGAATTTGTTCGGCTGAAATTTTTTCCGCGAGCAGTTCGTAAGCATCATCGGGCTTGGAAAGCGAAGCCGTTAATTTTTCTTTATTCCAACCGATAATTGGCGCCAGGGTTTCAGCGATTTTTTCCGGTTGAGTAATTTTTTCGGGAACGGCGTAAATTATCGGAAATTTTTTGTTAATAGCCACTTGAATCTGGTTATCGTAGCGATCCGTAAAATAAATCGCGCCTCTGACAAGCTTACTGTTTTCTATAATATTATCGCGAGCTTCAACTCGTCCGAAATAAATAAAACCCCGCTCCACCTGAAGATTGTAAAGCCTGAAAATCAATCCTCCATAAATTAAAGTGAAGATTGCCACTAAAAAAATAGAGCGGAATTTCATTGGTTTGCTTAGAAATTAACTCCCAGGTATTGGGGATGCTGTTCCAAAACTAAACCATTTTCTTTGGCTAACTTTTCCAAACGAGCCGAATCAATTAATTTATAAAATTGGCTTTTTAAGTCGGAGTTGTCCACCTCGTAACCAGCCACAGCGCTTTCCATTGATTGAATACGGTGATTAAGAACAACTACGCGATTATATTCATAAATGTAAAAACCGGCCATAAGGAAGATGGCAATCAAAAGAATTATCGGGCCTAACTTGTTTTTGTTTTTAGCTGGCTGAATGATGGTCATAAGCGAAATTTCATTTCGCTAATTCAGAATTACAAATTAAGAATTAAGAATTCTCGCAGATTAATTTTTAATTCTACATTCTTAATTCTGAATTAAAGCGAAGCTTTACGGCTCTCATTTTAGCGGATCTGGCTCGCGGATTGGCCTGGGTTTCTTGAAATGTCGGCCTTATTGGTTTTTTGGTTAATATTTCCGCTTTCCCCTGCTTAGCCATTTCCCGGAAATAGTTTTTTACTAAACGGTCTTCCAGGGAATGGAATGAAATGATGGCGACGCGACCTTTTGGTTTTTCAGCCAAAGGCTGATTCGCCTCTGACGGGAAAATCTTATCTAAATTTTTTAATAATTTTTCTAAATTTTCTAATTCTGAATTAACATAAATCCGCAAAGCCTGAAAAATTCTGGTGGCCGGGTGAATCCTTCCTTTCTCGTAGTTTTTCGGCGCCGCTTTTTTAATAATCTCCACCAGCTCAAAAGTCGTTAAAATTCTTTTATTTTGCCTTTCTTTGATTATTTCTTTGGCAATTTTCCGGGAAAATCTTTCTTCGCCGTATTTAAAGAAAATATCCGCTAATTCTTCTTCTTTAAAACTATTGATTATTTCCGCCGCTGTTAATATTTCGGAAGAAGACTGGTATTGCATGATAAGCGGCTCATTTTTTCTAAAACTGAATCCCCTGCCCGAATGTTCCAATTGCTCGGAAGACATTCCCAGATCAAGCAACAATCCATTTGCCCTGAGCGGAATTGAAGGATCGGCTTTCCTTATTTTTTCTAAAATTTCCGGCAAATCCGCGTAATTACCCTGAACCAAAATTGCATTTTTACAATTTTTCAATCCTTCAATTTTTAATCTTTCGATCGCGTTTTCGTCCCAGTCTATTCCCAAAAATTTTCCAGCCGGCGAAATTTTTTCCAAAATCGCGACTGCGTGCCCCCCGCCGTTAACCGTTCCGTCAATAAAAAATTCTCCGGGTTTTGGATTTAAAACGGCTGTTGCTTCTTTTAAAAGAACAGGGATATGCATGTTAACCGCTAGCCCCTATCGGCTAAATCCCCAACTCCCCTAACTTCTCCGCTATTTCATCCGACGACCCTTCGGTTTTATTTTTATAATCCTGCCATTTTTCGGAATCCCAAATTTCAATCCGGTTATAAAGACCGGCAATCGCCACTTGTTTTTTCAGCCCGGCGTATTTTCTCAAATAATCGGGAGTTAAGATTCTTCCCTGCTTGTCAATTTCCACATCCATAGCTCCGGCCAGCATCAAACGAACAAATGCCCGGGAGTTTGACTGGGCCAATGGCAAAGCAATTAATTTTTGCGCCAAAACTTCCCATTCTTTTAAAGTGAAAACAAATAAACAATGATCAAGCCCGCGGGTTATAATCGCGCCTCCGATTAATCTATCGCGAAATTTCGCCGGAATTGCCAATCTTCCTTTGGAATCTAAATTATGTTGATATTCGCCTATGAACATACATTTAAGTTATCCACAATTTGGGGTACTTATCCACATCTTTATCCACAATTCCCCACTTTTATTTTATGATACACCACCAAAATAAATAAGTCAAAAGCAAACCCCTTTAGTCCACCGACCAATACGGCCTTTATTCATGCGGTTTTTTGATTAATCCACCGATTGGCGGACCAAGGTTATGCACAAGTTATCCACCTTGCCAAAAAAAATCAGCCCCGACGCAATGCCGGGACTGATTAGGCAAAAAGAATTATTTTTATTTTTTAATCATAACGCGTTATTCGTATTTTAATTCAATCTTGTCGCCGTCTTTCATTCGGTAATTTTCCAACTCGCCGTTTTTTTCTCCATTAACAGTCATATTTATTGACGGCCCAAATTCCATAAAGTTTTTGCCCCAAATCTTAAAAAAACGGCCAATCTTTAAATCATCTTGATGAACCAGCCCCTGAAATTCAAGATGAATAACGCCGCCTGCCTCGTGGGTATGAACCGGCTGCTCTACGGCGCCCATGCCGATATTCGCGGGTATTTCCTGCTTTTGTCCTTTCACGAAAATTGACAGTTCCGAATGCCAATGCAAACCGTTTCGGGAAACGATTTCCGTTTCCGGAATTACAGGACGAGTGGCTAAATACCAGATAAAGCTTCCGAGACCGCCGCCTATGATAATAACCGCGAGCGCGATTTTCAAGACGCGTTTTCCGGCGCGCCGCTGCCCGAATTTTTGCTTCTCTTCGGCGCGCTGTTTATAACGTAATTCTTTTTTTTCTTTCTTTGTTAATTGTTGAACCGGTTGATTATTTTCCATTTATTTGTCTCGCAACGCGATTTCAATAAGTTGTTTTACTTCCGCGTATGACCGCGCGCCGGAAAGTGGATATTTTCTGCCGCTTTCCGTTACGACGATGCTCCAAGGCGTGCCGTCTCCTCCGGTTGCGGTGGCGTTATCAAGATTATCTTGAATATGATTATCATATTTGCCATTAGCAAGACAAGCGTCAAACTTGTTTTTATCAAGACCGATTTCACGAACAATTTGAGGGAATACGGCATCAATGTCTGTTTGATTATTTGAAGGCGTCAGTTTAAAAAAGCGATCAACGAATTTCCAAAACGCGTCATTGCCGCCAAGTTCGTTCGCGCATTCAGACGCGACCGCTTCCGGCCTTGCTTTTGAATGAATGGAATCAAGCGGAAAATGGCGGTAAACCCAGGCTACTTGCCCGTTTTTGCCGTATTCGGCCACAACCTGTTGCATTGTGGAATGAAATCGCGCGCAATAAGGACATTCCATATCCGAATACTCAACAATTTTAACCGGCGCGCTTGGATTCCCGCGAATGTGGTCCGCGTTTGTAACAGGACTCATGCTGTCTAATCCAACCGCATTTCCAGCTGTTTCTTTTGGCTGCGGCGCGGTGACAATACCGTTTCCTCGCGCGCCGACAAAATAAATCGCTCCCGCGATAAGCGCGCCGGCAATCACAATCGCCATCGGCGCCGTAAAATTGCTTTTCGTTTGCGTTATTTGTTCAAGATTTTCTTGTTCCATAGGCGAAAATTATACCAACATTAACGAACTTGCCCCGTTAGATTTCCTGTGCGCGATGCAGGGATCGAACCTGCGACCTCTGCGATGTGAACGCAGCGCTCTACCACTAAGCTAATCGCGCGTTGTTAAATCTAACGGGGTGGATGAAGCGAACATTTTCTATTGAATTTCCACCGTAGCGCCAACAGCTTCCAAGTTTTTCTTTAATTCTTCAGCGTCTTCTTTTTTCATTCCTTCTTTAACAGTTTTAGGCGCTCCATCGGCGATATTTTTGGCTTCTTTCAATCCGAGTCCGGTAGCTTCTTTGATGAGCTTGATAACGTTGATTTTCTGATCACCGCTGGCTTTCAGAACAACATTGAAAGCGGTTTTTTCTTCAGCCGCGCCGACGCTCGGTTCTGCCGAGGTCGGCGTTCCGACACCTATGGTCGTCGGAACGGAGACGCCGAATTTTTCCTCTAAACTTTTGACCAATTCCGCGAGCTCCACAACGGTTAATTTTTCTACTTTTTCAATTATATCTTTAAATTTTTCCATAATTTATTTTACGAAGTACGAATTTTTTACGAATATACGAATTCGTATATTCGTAATGATTGGTATTTCGTAAAGATTATTTTTCGACCATTTGTTTTGATTTTTCATTCAAAATATATAAAAACATTTTCAGCGGAGCTGTTAAAACTCCGGCTAATTGGGCCAGTAAAACTTCTCGCGACGGCAAAAGAGCGATTTTTTTGAACAAATCCGACTCCAAAAATTGTTTTTCTTTCAAATCGTAAGCCCCCAGTATCTTGATGCTTTCAAAAAATTTGTAGACGAGCCTGGCCGTTGAATAGATATCTTTGAGCGCAAAAATCGTCCCCATCTGTCCCCCGGACACGGATTGGGGGTCAAAATCAATCTCGCTTTTTTTGAAAATAATTTTCAATAACCGTTTTTTGATAACTTTAAACTGAACGCCCAATTCTTTAAGTTTTTTCTTAAGCGATAAAATCTTTTGAGTGGGAATTTTGCCGAAGTCAACAAAAATCAAACTCTGGCTTTTTCCAAAAAGTTCTTCACCGGCTTTAATTTCTTTATTTTTTTGTTCTTTTGATTTCATATCCTAAAAAAATACGGCTGAAAGCCGCGGGTAATTTCTAAAAGCCAAAAGCTTTTAAGTTTTCCTCGGCAGGATTTAGTCGCGCGCCTTCTTTTAAAGCTATGGCGGGCAAACCTGCTGTCTGCGGATTATCCTGATAATATAGCGTCAAGTATCGGGTGTCAAGCGTCAGGTATAACCCCCCTTACTCTTTAATCAACGGCACAAAGCTGAAACCGAAAAACTCTTTCTTTTCAAATTCATTTTGGCCGATTTTGTCCAAAACCACG
>Ga0156252_107_pt1 | contig 6424 bp, 10 predicted proteins | sample RifCSPlowO2_12_FD_107899 | JGI IMG/M metagenome (GOLD analysis project Ga0156252, IMG submission 107899) | Candidatus Jorgensenbacteria bacterium RIFCSPLOWO2_12_FULL_42_11
CTGTTCAACCGCGTACATCAATAATTGCCCAACCACCACCACAAGCCAAACATGTCCGAGTGGCCAATACTGGTTTACGCCTTCAACCGGTTCGGGTTATTGCAAGGCGAACGAAACAACAACCACCTACTGCGCCAGCGGCCAATACTGGAACGGGACTTCTTGCGTGACTTCGCCTTCTGCTTCATGCACCGGCAGCCAATACTGGAACGGTTCGGCGTGCGTAGATTCGTCTTCTACTTCCTGCGCCAGCGGCCAGTATTGGGACGGTTTTACCAATGCTTGCGTAAACAACCCCTCCACTTCCTGCTCCAGCGGACAATATTGGAACGGGACGGCGTGCGTGGACTCAACAACCACTGCCTGTACCGGTAGCCAGTATTGGAACGGTTCAGCATGCGTAGATTCGCCTTCTAGTTCTTGTACTAGCGGCCAGTACTGGAATGGGACGGCGTGCGTGACCGGCAGTATTTCGCTTCAAGACCAGTTGGCTCAAATAGCCGCGATTCTTCGTAAATTATTTGATTTATCCAACCTCTTGCGTTAAAAACACCTTGAATCATTTTGGTATTGACTTTTCCCAGATTGTAGTGTAATATTAATCTGTAAGTTTCTTGTTTCTCTTTCCTTGCAGTAATGCGTAGGTCCAAGAGGTAGAGAAGGTAGGTCGACTTACCCATTATTAATTTTAAGTAAGGAAATACTATGGCAAAAAAATTGTATGTAGGTGGATTGTCTTACGACACCACCGGAGACACTCTGAAAGAAACATTTGCTCAAGCCGGAACCGTTGAAACAGCGACCGTCATCATGGACAGAATGACTAATCGCTCAAAAGGGTTCGGTTTTGTGGAAATGGCATCTGACGAAGAAGCTCAAAAAGCGATTGAAATGTTCAATGGCAAAGAGCTTGACGGACGAACCGTCACCGTAAACGAAGCTCGCCCGATGGAACCCCGCCGGGAAGGCGGATTTAATCGCGGCGGACGCGGCTTTGGACGATAACTTTAGAGATCGCTATTAATAAGCGAATAAAAAAATCCCCCCTAACCGGGGGATTTTTTATTTTATTAAAAAACTATGATTTTGAGTTTGTTTTTGTTAAAATATCGGCAGTCGCGAAAAATAATTTAAAAATTAAAAAATGAAAGGTTATATTGGAAATATAGAAGAAGTCGCGAAGGAGAATAATAATTTCCGCCGAACGCTTTACACCGGCAAGCACAGCCAGCTGGTGGCAATGAACCTGAAGCCGGGCGAAGAAATTGGCGCGGAAGTTCATCCCGACACCGATCAGTTTTTTAGAATTGACGCCGGAGAAGGAAAGGTGGTGATTAACGGAATTGACAACGCGGTCAAAGACGGATTCGCGGTGGTTGTGCCGGCTGGCGCTAATCATAACGTGATAAATACCTCGCCCGACAAAGACCTGAAGCTTTATACTATCTATTCTCCCCCGCATCATCGCGACGGCGTCGTCCACGCCACCAAAGCCGAAGCAACGGCCGATGACGAAAATTTTGACGGAAAAACAAGCGAATAATAAGGCGAACGATATTCATATGGAAACAAATAAATTATATGTTTTGCCGAAATTAGCTTATGGCTACAAAGACTTGGAGCCTTATATTTCCGAACAGCAATTAACGATTCATCACCAAAAACACCACCAGGCCTATGTTAACGGCGCCAATGCCATTCTGGAAAAAATCGGCAAGGCCCGGCAAGAAGGGGCGGATCTGGAGATGAAATCAACCTTGAAAGAATTATCTTTCAATATCGGCGGGCACCTGCTCCATTCGTTATTTTGGGAAAATTTGGCGCCCAATTCAAATGGTCAAGGCGGCGGAGAACCGAAAGGGGCGCTGGCCGACTTGATCAAGAATGAATTTGGCGGTTTTGAGAGATTTAAAAAGGAGTTCAGCCAAACCGCTTCATCGGTTGAAGGCTCCGGCTGGGCCGCTTTGGCGTTTTGCGACCAAACCCGAAGACTGATACCGATGCAGATAGAAAAACACAATGTTAATCTTTATCCCGATTGCAAAATATTAATGGTCCTGGATGTTTTTGAGCACGCTTATTACCTTGACTACAAAAACGAGAGGGCAAAATTTATTGAGGCCTTTTGGAACATAGTTAATTGGGACGCGGTCGCGAAAAAATCAGAGATACAGCAAGATTTGAATTGCCAAACTAAACTATAAGCAATAAATGAAAAATTTTTCATTTATTGCTTATAAGATATAAATCTTGATTCAAAGAATAAAAACTATGACAAAAAAATGATTTATTTTTTCGGCGGAGGAAAGGCCGACGGAAATGAAAGCTTGAAAAATCTTTTAGGCGGGAAAGGCGCGAATCTGGCTGAAATGGCCGGCAATAAAAATCTGGAACTTCCTGTTCCGCCCGGTTTCACCATCACCACCGAAGTCTGCGCTTATTACCAAAATAAAAAAACTTATCCGGACGGACTGAAGCAAGAATTGCAAAAAGCGTTGAAGAAAATGGAAAAAATCATGACCAGAAAGTTCGGCGACCCCGCCAATCCTCTGCTTGTTTCGGTCCGTTCAGGCGCGCGTAAATCTATTTGCCCAATATGGTTCCGGCCGCTATTTTTTGCGAAAAGATATGAATTTAAACAATCTGGAAAAAATTCTGGAAGCGGAACCTAAATATAGGTTAAGCCAGGCCAAATCGGCTGTTTTCAAGGAATTAATTGAGGACTGGGCAGAAACCAGTATTTTGCCGTCGGAATTGCGACAACAATTAAACAAAAATTGTCCCCTTTCAATCAAAGCCGAAACGACTGTTTCCAAAACCGAAGATGTCGCAAAAGCGCGAATTACGTTGGAAGACGGTCTAGAAATTGAATCGGCTTTAATGCGCCATAGCGACGGCCGGAATACGGTCTGCGTTTCTTCCCAAACGGGCTGCCCTTTGGATTGTCAATTCTGCGCCACCGGGAAAATGGGCTTCAAAAGGAATCTCAAACCTCTTGAGATTGTGGAACAAGCGATATTTTTCGCCCGCCGTTTGAAAAAGGAAAGCGAAAGGATAACCAACGCGGTTTTCATGGGCATGGGCGAGCCTTTGCTGAATTACGAAAACGTAATGACGGCCATTACGATTTTAAACGATAAAAACGGATTAAATATCGGAGCCAGGCATATTTCCGTTTCCACGATTGGAATCATTGAAGGCATCAAAAAATTAGCGGCGGAAAAAATCCAGTTGAATCTGGCGATTTCCTTGCACGCTCCCAATAATAAATTACGCGATGAAATTATACCTATCAACAAAAAATACCCCATTGAAATGATTATCTCGGCCGTTGATAATTACATAGCCAAGACCAACCGACAGGTGATGTTTGAATATCTTTTAATCAAGGGGGTCAACGATTCCGACGCCTGCGCCAGGGAGTTGGCGGGATTAATGAAAAAACCTCTATATTTTCTCAATCTGATTTCTTATAATCCCTCGGGAGTGTTTCAAGCGTCAACTCCCGAAAGAACCGAGAATTTTAAAAGCATCCTCAAAGAAATGGGCGTCAAATTTTCCCAAAGATACAAATTCGGACAAGATATTTCAGCCGCCTGCGGGCAATTCGCCATTAAATGAAATAAATGAAAATTTTTGTTAAGGCAAAGCCTAACGCCAAGGAAGAAAAAGTTCAGAAAATAGACGACAACCATTATCTTGTTGCCGTCAAAGAGCCGCCGGCGCAAGGAAAAGCCAACCGCGCGATAATTGAAGCCCTCGCCACGTATTTCGGAATGTCTTCCTTGCGAATAAATATTATTTCCGGGCATATTTCCAGAAATAAAATCATTGTCTTGCTACGCAAGATGTCCCGAAGGGACAAAATTTCATAATTCACAACTGTTGGTTTATACTGAAATTAATGCAACCAATAATCTTTTCCATAGCGACTTTCCTTTCAATCCTTTTCGGGGGCCTGCTGGCCATAAAATTCAAAAGCAAACTCCATTTGATTATGGGGTTTACGGCGGGAGTTTTGCTTGGGGTCGTCAGTTTTGAAATTTTTCCGGAAATCATTGAGCAAATAAAAACTAACGACTTTGAACCGATTGAGCCGATGATTGCCCTGGTGGCGGGATTTTTGCTTTTTCATATTCTTGAAAAAGCGATCCTTATCCACCATGCCCATGAAAACGAGTACGCGGAGCATAAGCATCCGCACGTCGGCATTGCTTCGGCTTTGGCCTTAACCGGCCACAGTTTTATGGACGGAGTGGGCATCGGACTCGGCTTCCAGGTCAATGCCGCCGTGGGCCTGTTAATCGCTATTGCCGTAATTTCCCACAGTTTCACCGACGGAATGAACACCGTGAGCTTGATGTTTAATCACAACAACAGCTTAAAAAAATCCAAAATATTTTTACTCTTGCACGCCGTAACTCCGATTTTCGGAGCGTTGTCAACATTGTTTTTTAAAGTGCCGCCGCGTTTTTTAATTCTATATCTGGGATTTTTCGCCGGATTTTTGCTTTATATCGGCGCGAGCGACATTCTGCCCGAAGCCCACAGCAAACACAGTTCTTTTAAGCTGATTGGCCTTACTTTATTGGGAACGCTTTTTATTTTTATTATTTCCCGTCTTAGTTAAAAATACGAATTATTTCATTCCAATATGGTATAATCGTATTATGATTAAAAATATCAATAAAAAAACAATTATTGTCATAATCTCGGTCGTTTTATTAATCGGCTTGGGAGTTGGGGGCTATTTCTACTGGAACAATTTAGAGAAATCTAAAACAAAAGTAGAAACCAAAGCGCCGGAAGAAGCCAAAAGCGCGACGGAAATAATAACCGAAAGCGCGGCCCAAGGCGTCTTGCCGTCAATAGGGGCAAACCCCCTGGAAAGCAAACCCGATGTCAATCCGGCTGACAAAGCCAATCCTTTTAAGGATATTAAAACCAACCCTTTTGCCCAGTAGTGAAAACTCGACTGCTTTTTGTTAAATCCTAAAGAAGTTTCACTAGGGGTCGAAATAAAGAAATAATCTATGAAAATTTTATTAACTTCAAAAGTTAGAAACAAAAAGAATTTAACAAGTCGAGTTTCTACTACTGGGTTTAAATAAAAAATATGAAAACAAAATATCTTGTTGGTTTTATTATTATCTCCGCAATAGCGATAATCGGTTCGGCTGTTTTATTTAGCAAAGTGGCTTTTACCCAGGAGGCAACCGGAATCGCGAATATCCAATATCCGGTGAAAGAGTTAAACAGCTGTCAAAACGAAACCGCTTGCAAAAATTATTGCGATAAACCCGAAAATATAAAGGCCTGCGTGGCTTTCGCCGAAAATAATAATTTAATGTCCAAGGAAGACATTGAACTGGCTAAGAAATTTGTGGCCGTCGGAGCCAAAGGCCCGGGTGGTTGCGATGGCAAAGATTCCTGCGAAGACTATTGCGACGACATCAGCCGGATAGATGAATGCGTGGCTTTCGCCGAAAAAAACAATCTGATGCCGAAAGAAGAATTGGCTGAAGCTAAAAAAGTTCAAGCCGCCATCAAAAGAGGGGTGAAGCCGCCGCTCTGCGGAAATAAAAAACAATGCGACGTTTACTGCAACGAAACGGACCACATGGAAGAATGTGTCGCTTTCGGCGCGGAAGCGGGTTTTATCCAAGGCAAAGAGCTTGAAGACGCCCAAAAAATGTTAGCGGCTCTTAAAAGAGGAGTGAGGCCGCCTCCCTGCCGCGGCCGAAAAGAATGCGACGAGTATTGTTCTGCTCCGGATAATATGGAGATGTGCATGAATTTTGCCATAGAAGCCGGTTTTATGGGCGAACAGGAAAAAGCCGAATCCCAAAAAATGTTAGCGGCTCTTAAAAAGGGCATTAAACCGCCGGCTTGCCGAGGCAGAAAAGAATGCGACGATTACTGCTCCCAGGACGATCATTTTGAAGAATGTTTCCAATTCGCCGAAGCGGCTGGCTTTATGTCAGCCGAAGAAGCGGCGATGGCTCGAAAAACCGGCGGCAAGGGCCCGGGCAACTGCAAAGGCAAAGAAGAATGCGAAACTTTTTGCAATAATCCCGATAATCAGGAGACGTGTTTTAATTTCGGCAAAGAACACGGCATGATTCCGGAGAAAGATTTGAAAATGATGGAGGAAGGCAAACAGCAATTCAAAGAAGCCATGTCCCAGATGCCGCCTGAAGTTGCCGACTGCCTCAAATCATTGGTCGGCGAAGAAAAAATTGAAAAAATCAAAAGCGGAACGGCAATGCCGTCCAGAGAAATCGGCGACCAAATGAAAACTTGTTTTGAAAAAATGGGTCCCCCGCCCGGATCGGGAGAACCGGGAGCCGAAGGGATGATGCGAGGACCGGGACAAACAGGCCCGGGCGGCTGCAGGACTCCCGAAGAATGTCAAAAATTTCAA
>Ga0156252_114_pt1 | contig 6344 bp, 8 predicted proteins | sample RifCSPlowO2_12_FD_107899 | JGI IMG/M metagenome (GOLD analysis project Ga0156252, IMG submission 107899) | Candidatus Jorgensenbacteria bacterium RIFCSPLOWO2_12_FULL_42_11
AAGTGTTGGAGATTGCAAATAATGCTAATGTAGGTCTTGTCTTAAGCACTCTTGGAGCACGGAGGGAGATTTACACAGACTCCAACAATGCATTGTACTTCGCAGATACTTCAGGAGCTACACGGGTTACATTTTCTAACAACGGCAACGTCGGCATCGGGACGACGGCGCCAAGCGCCACTTTAGAAGTGAAAGGCACCATGAAAATATTTGGCGCTTGGCAAGGCAGGAGCAATAATACTGTTTATCAGGCAGAAACAGATGGGCTTGTCATTGCTTCTGTTTCGTCTGCTAATGGAACACCCCGAGTTGAAGGATATACTGACGCAAGCAATCCTCCTGCTACTTTAAGAGTCATTGACGGGGTGTGGGCTGGCGGCGGCTCAACAGAGGCAGGAGATATATCTCTTCCTGTTTTAAAAGGAGATTATTGGAAAGTCGTAATAACCGATAGTGGATATCCGCAGACTAACCTAATTTGGTGGATGCCGTTAGGAGGTTGATGAAAATAGGATACATAATTTTTGAGACTGTATCAAATGTATCAAGGCTGAACCTCGTTAATTCTTTCTGTTGAAGTATTGACTTTTAACGAATTTAGCGTTATACTCCATTCAAGTGAGTGTGTGTTTTCCTGAATCGGATTAATATTATCCTGTTTAAGGAAAATCTTTCTGTTTCCCCCTCCCCACTTTTGTTTATTATTATCATCTTATTAATAATCGGCAAAAGTGGGGAGGGGGTTTTGTTTTATCCCGCTTGACAGCGCCCCCCAACCGCCTATAATGAAATCAGATAAAATTGAATAAATATATGGCTACCATAACTATTCCCAAGAAAGAATTAAAAACAGTGCTTAAGGAAAGCATCCGGGAAGTACTTGAGCAGGAATCAATGAAATTCCGAGTTTTTTTCGCGCCTTTTGTATCTCAAAAAGAACAGAAAGATATTGAAAAACGCTATGGCAGGCCTTTTCGCAAGGTAGCGAAATCAACAGAGGTGAAGATATGAGTTGGCGCATTGATTTCTCCGCCGCTTCCCTGAAGTTCCTCAAGCAAAACAATATCAAGGAAAATTTTGTTATTGATAAAATAAAACTCGTCCTTCGGAAATTTAAAGGAGAAAATATAAATATCAATATCAAAAAACTTAGCGGAGAATGGGAAGGGTTTTATAGAATTCGTTTCGGCCGGTTGAGAATTATTATTGAATTTCAATTTGAAAGAAACCGGGCATATATTGAAGAGATTGACTGGCGAGGCAATGTGTATAAGTAAAATTTCCCCAATCGGAAAATTTCCGATGAAATAGAAATCAATTCCCCGGTAAAAATGATTTGCAAGATTAAAAAGATTAAATATCAGGTGGTTCAATCGTTGCTGCAGATTTTTTTGATGATGGCGTCAAGTTCTTCCGGAGAAAAAAATTTGATGATAATTTTCCCCTTATTCTGATTTTTGCTGATTTTTACTTTTGTTCCCAAAACTTCTTCCAATTGGTTTTCCAGGTAATTTTTTTCCGGGTCCGCGGGCCGGCCGGAATTTTCTTCGGTTTTTATTTTTTCTTTCAAATCCCTGACGCTAAGATTGGACGCGATTAATTCCTGGAAAAGCGCCTGCTGTTGATTCAAATCGCCGGCGGCCAAAAGCGCTCTGGCCTGGCTTTCGTTTATTTTGTTTTGGACCAAAGCGTCCTGGATATTAGAGGGCAAATTCAGCAACCGCAGGGTATTGGCAACCGCTTCCCGGCTTTTTCCCAATCGCTGGGCGATTTCTCTCTGGGTTAATCCGAATTCATCCTGCAATTTGGAGAAAGCGCGGGCTGTTTCCAGCGGATTCAAGGCGGTCCGCTGGAGGTTTTCAATAACGGCCATTTCCAAACGGTCGGCCTCAAATTCAATTTTTTTAACGATTACCGGCATTCGTTCCAGGCCGAGCATTTTAGCGGCCAGAAATCTGCGCTCGCCGGCTATCAATTGGTAACTGACCTTGGTGCCGTTTTCGGTTTCTTCTTCGGTTTTGGAGACCAGGACCGGTTGGAGAATGCCGAATTCCTGAATGGAAGCGGCCAATTCTTTTATTGATTCTTCGTTGAAAACGCGTCTTGGCTGATGGGGGTTGGGTTTGATTTTTTCAATTTCAATGAGGAAGATGGCTTCCTGGTGTTTTTTGGGATGTTCCCGGAGGTCGTCTTTCTCGGTGTTTTCAAGAATATTAAAATCCGATTTTTTTTCGATCAACGGTTCTGCTTCCGGTTTTTCAGCGATAGAATCAGTCGTAAAGTCGGCGGGAATTTTTTTTATTTCCGAACTATCGGATGAGGGAGATTGTTCTTTTTCTTCGGATTTTTGATGGGAAAATGTTGCGGGAAAAACGGGCGAAGGCGCGTTTATTGCCGCGGCCTTCTCTTCGTTTGGTTGCGGAAATTGAGCCGCTGTCCCAGACGAGTCGGTTTGCGGATGTTGCGGCGGTATTAATGATTCTAATCCCCGACCTAACATAAATTTAATTGCCAATTATTAAGTTAATAGATTTCCGAAAGTTTGGGCGGCTAATTGGTATTTTATTTCTTGTTCCTGCTGGCTGATAATTTCTTTGGCTAAAAGCAGATAGGCCCGGGCCGCTTGGCTTGAAGGGGCGTAAAGAATAATCGGTTTGCCGAAACTTGGGGCTTCAGCCAAAGCCACCGCTCTCGGGATTTCGGTGTTGAAAACATAATAAGGGAAATGCTTTCTGACTTCCCTGACTACTTCCCGGGAAAGTTTCTCGGTTTTATTATACATCGTTAAAACCGCCCCGGCTACTTTTAATTTATAACCGAGGTTTTGGCGGATGAGATTTATGGTTTTCAAAAGCTGGCCGATTCCTTCCAGGCTGTAATATTCGCATTGAATCGGCATCAAAACTTCGTCGGCGGCCACCAAGCCGTTGACGGTCAGAAGATTAAGGGAAGGCGGCAAGTCTATGAATATAAAATCATACAAATGCCTTACTTGATTGATTACTTTTCTTAATTGATATTCTCTTTCGGGCAGGGAAATTAATTCCACCAAAGCGCCGGCCAAGTCCTGGGAAGCCGGAAGAACTTCGTAGCCGAAAATAGCCGTTCTTTTTATTAACTGGCTTGAGATGGAGCCGTCCATTAAAGCGGTGTAGACTGATTCGTCTGACGGCATTATTCCCAGACCGGAAGAAGCGTTGGCCTGGGGGTCAAAATCAACCAAAAGACAGCGCCGGCCCAGAGCGGCCAAATAGGCGCCCAAATTCATGGCCGTGGTTGTTTTTCCCACTCCCCCTTTTTGATTGCAAATTGCGATAACGCGAGCCATAAAGATTTCATATTTACTATATTAGATTTTTGTATTATTATCAAGAATCGGGGGCGGGTGGCGGAATGGCAGACGCGCAGGACTCAAAATCCTGTGAGAGCAATCTCGTGAGGGTTCGACTCCCTCTTCGCCCACAAATTGAAAATAATAATAAACCGCTGATTAGGCGGTTGGATTTGACTTTTATGACTTAATATGGTACCATTAAGGTCAAGAATAAAATCAGTACATTTACAAAATTTTAGGCAATATTGCCTAAAATAAATTAACCCGGAGCGTTTTGCTCTAAAAAAGGAGGGTGTCATGATTGACGCAATCGTAACGCACGAAAGGCCGCATTTTGATGAGTATCAGGCGATTTTTCTTCTCAAAAAATTTGGGGAGAATAAATTTCCGGGCATTAGCGCGGCAAAAGTAGTCTATTTGAGCTCTGGCGGCGGAATTCCCGACGGACGTTCCGCGGACGACTGCGAAAAAGAAGGCAAGCTTCTTATCGGGGTCGGCGGCGGACGATTTGACGAACATCCGGCCGCTGATAAAAATCGCAAACAAGATGAATGCGCCGCGACCCTTGTCGCCAAAGCGCTTGGGGTAGCGGACGATTTATCGCTTGAAAAACTTCTTAAGTTCGCGGTTAATAACGATCTTAAAGCCGCGGCTCATCCTTTTGACCTCGCTTATATCGCCAAAGTCATGCACCAACAATATCCGCCGGAGAAAGTAATGGATTGGATAATGATTGGCCTTGAAGCGAAGTATCAAGAGCAGGTCAGTTTTTTTACTGAAGCCGGAAAAGAATTTGAGCGGAGGGCTAAAATTGAAGAAGTTCTCGGTCCTCGCGGGATGATTTTGAGGATGGCGACGATTGTGTCCGATGATGAGCAGATAAACAAGTTCGCGCGTTCCGCGTATGGCGGGAAGACCGCTATCGTAATTCAGAAAAGATTGTCGGGCAATGTCCAGATTTTTGTCAATCAACAACGCGGGCTGACTCTTTATGATGTCGCGCGGATACTTCGCCTTACCGAGCAAAAAATAAAAGGCAAGGTCGTGGTCAGCGATTGGAAGATGCTGGCGTCGGAAGGCAAAGTGGCGGGAGCGGAAGAATGGTTTTTCTTTCAGGCCGCGCAAATGCTTCTTAATGGCAGTTTGACCGCGTCCGGTGTGCCAGCCACGAAGATTCCTTTTGAACAAATTCAAGAGATTGTCCGGATTGGAATCAACCCGAACGCTTTTGAAGCAAATTTTGCTTCAAGATGCAAAAAAGGAATATGCGCTTCAATAATAAAAGGAAGCGCGTGTTCCTGGTACAAGTTCGGGTTGCAACGCTGTCGGAAAATACGTTTTGAGATGAGAAAGCCATAGGCAATTTCAATCTCAATTCACATTGCGTATTTGCCTCGTTAGGAGTTTCCCTGTTAGGGAGATTTCTAACGAGGCATTTTTATTTAAAACCGCCTAATCGGCAGTTTATCGTTTGGAGGGAATAATTTTTTTGACCAGAAAATAACTAAAAATGGCAATCAAAATTCCGCCTAAAATATCCGTCGGCCAATGGAGGCCGGTGAATATTCTGGCCAAGCCCATCAGAATGACGCCGCTGACGGAAAACCAGCCCCATTTTTTATTTAATAGAAAAATAGTTAAAGCTAAAACAAAATAGAAGGCCATGTGACCGGAAGGGAAAGAAGCGGTAAAGTTGTGATTAATCAAAGGAGAGATATTGAGAACGGCAAATGGCCGAGGCCGAGCATAAAAAAATCTGATTATTTCGGTAATCAAACCGCGGGATAAAATTGCCGAAAGAGCGAAAACCGAACCGATAGAGATTCGGCGCCGCCAATCTTTTTCTTTAAGCAAGAGCAAAAAGATGGCTATAATTATTAAAAGATATTGGGAGTAATCGGCAAAAAAAACAGCCAACCAATCAATAATTTTATTGCGATGGGCTAAGCTGTTGATGAGTTGAAACAAAGAATAGTCAAAGGAATTCATATCTTTGGACGCCTGCGGGATATTCTTCAAGACAACGGCGGAAGTTTTTTCCGCTCTTCTATCTTGAAACGAACGGCAATAATCCCAAATAACGGGCTCTTTTTATCGCCTGCGCCACTTTTCTTTGGTGTTTGGCGCAGATTCCGCTATACCGAGGATCAATAATTTTTCCTTGGCCGGAAACGAAGCGTTGAAGCAAGTCAATCTCTTTATAATCAACGTCTTTCAAATTTTGGGAACAAAAGAAGCATTGTTTCATAATAAAATAAATTAAAATGGTAAATCTTCCGGTTTTATTTCTCCTTCGTCAATATTAATTTCCGGCAGTTCTTTGTTTTCTTCGGCGGTTATTTCTTCATGGTTCGTTTTGTCTGTTTTATCCCGGGATGAACGCGGCCCTAATTGTATTCGTTCGCAGATAATCTCGGTGGTCTTCCGGTTCTGGCCTTGCCGATCTTGCCAGCTTCGCGTTTGCAGGCGTCCTTCAATTAAAACCAGGCTTCCTTTCGTCAAAAACTGGCTGGCTATTTCCGCCTGACGGTTCCAAACGACGACGTTGTGGTATTGGACATCTACTTGGCGTTGACCGTCGGTTTTGCGATTCCAAATCCGATTGGTGGCTATGGAAAAGGTGGCTACCTGATGGCCGCTGGGAGTTGTTCTTAATTGAGGAGCGTCAACTAAGCGGCCCAGGATAAATACTTTGTTTAAATTCATAGATTATTTATTTTAATATCTCTTCAATTTTCTTTTCCAAAGCTTCGTTGGTCAGAATTGATTCGGCGGGCGAGCTTTGCCTATCGGCAAGGCGGGCCTGCCTGTCGGCAGGCAGGTTGAATTTAGTTTCTTCCGGTAATTCAGCCGACTCCGATTTTCTCCAAGCGGGTTTTTTGATAAAAGGCGGAGTAATCAGCAAATAACGCAGAACTCCGGGATTTAATTTCAAATCAGTCCGCAGATTTTTGATGACTGCCGGATCGCCTTCAAAGTGGCAATATCCGAAGAAAGCGTAGTCCTCTTT
>Ga0156252_118_pt1 | contig 6020 bp, 8 predicted proteins | sample RifCSPlowO2_12_FD_107899 | JGI IMG/M metagenome (GOLD analysis project Ga0156252, IMG submission 107899) | Candidatus Jorgensenbacteria bacterium RIFCSPLOWO2_12_FULL_42_11
AGATAGTGATGTTTTTGTTGCTGACAATAAAAACGAGATAGAGAGTCAATTTATAAAATATTCAAAATATACCTATGGAACAGCGATTAAAAGAACTGATGTAGATTATATTATGGAAGTTGACAAAGTAAATGATAATAAAGGCGATATTTATAAAATTATAAATACAAAAATTAATTGAGAAATAAAAAATATGCTGGAAAAAGTTTTGAATGTTTCCAATTTAGTAGATTATCAGGAGGGTTCTGTTGTGAGCAGGGAGTTATTGAAAAAATCGACTGGCAGCGTGACTATTTTTGCTTTTGACCAAGGCCAGGGTTTAAGCGAACACAAGGCCCCTTTTGACGCTTTAATGCATATTGTCGACGGGTCTGCCAAAATTAAAATATCCGGCAAAACTTATGAAGTTTCGCGGGGAGAAGTGATAATAGCTCCGGCAAACGAGCCTCACGAATTAAAAGCAATAGAAAAGTTCAAGATGGTTTTAACAATGCTAAAGTCCTGATTGTAAATTATCCTATGCGATAGTTTCCCGTAATAACTAAATGTCAGTTGAAAGCGGGGGATGTCCCGTTTTTTTGTTCAAGCTATGGAACATAGTTTACAGTCTATTAATTGTATTTTCGCGACTTCGACATCATTTTTTGTCTGCGTTAATTTAGCATCGATAAAGTTCATTAAAGTCTCAATTTGTTCTTTTTTCCTTATCTTTCTCGCACAGGCAAGTCTCAGTCTTTGCTTTTTTAAATACGCCTGCCATTTGGCTGTGATACAGTAGGCTTTAGCCGGATTCTTTTTCCATAAAGCGTAGAATTCCATCGGTGTCAGATATCCTAAAGCCTGATGTGGACGTCTGAAGTTGTAAAAGTTTTCCCATTTTTTTACGGCTTCTTTTTGTTGTTGCAGATCATTGAAAAGATTTCCTTTTAGATAAAACTCCAAGTCGTCGGTCAAGTGCGAGCGTTCAACTCTTGGATTGTCGGTTGGCGTGCTTCTGTTGGAGTAAAAGTGAAAAATGTTTTCTCTTTTCAGTTCTTTTGAGAAGTCGTTGTTGTTTTCAAATCCGTTGTCCGTGTTAATACAGGCCACCTTGAATGGAAACCTTTTGATTGCTTCTTTGTGGCATGTTATTGTCGTAGCCGTGTCTTGCTGGTCGGATACTTCCAGCGTACGGATTCTGGTGAAAGAATCTTTTTCCGTGAATTGGTAGAAGTAGTTGTCTTTGCGCTTTCCATAGTGTTCCTGCTTGGGTTTTACGAGGTATTTCATGTCTTTTTCAATCAACGCCCCGGGCGCGTAATCCTTTAGAATTTTCGGCGGACGGAATTTCACTTTAAGCAGAATGTCGTCAGCATTCCTATATTTTTTATTTTCAAATGCTTTGCTATTTTTCAAAGATATTTTAGGACTTATTCTTTTGCGCTTATGCAGATAGCTGTTTACGGTGTTGTGATTAATCTTGATGTTGTAATCTCTTTTCAATGCCCACGATATTTTTTCTTTGCCCCACGAACCGAGTGAGTCATCTCTAATTTTAATAATCAGGTTTTCTGTTTCTTTCGGGATTTTGTTTCTGTTTGATGTGTCATTTGGCGCGCGTGATTCCGGTTCCAAGCACCGCGGATCTTTGTTGTTATGCTCGAACACTTGTTTTAAATGCGACATCCATGGCCACGAGATTCCTGCTTTTCTGGCGGCGGCTGATATGTTTCCTCGTTGGTCGTAGCACAAAAGATACAGCCATCGCAGACGCTTTTTCGCGTCTTCCGATAAATGGTAATGACATGGATTTAATTTTGTTTCCGCTAATGATTGCATAGTGTTGGTTGAGTTAGTTTTTACTAACTCCATCCAACCTCTAACCGATTCATTTTGCAACATGTTTTTATTGTTTCATACTGTAAAGTGTACCATAGGCCAGTGGCTGAATTCAATAAGTAATTGCAACACCGGTGCGTTCTCTTAATATTTCCAGCGGAGTTTTGCCACCGTGACGTTTGCGTGGACGTGAATTGAGCAGATACTCGACGTGACGTATATCTTCGTCAGATATTTTTGCAAAGTCTGTCCTTTTAGGAAAGAATCTTCTGATAAGTCCGTTAATGTTTTCGTTGGATCCACGGTCTTGAGAACAATATGCTCTGGCAAAGTAACATGAAATTTCTAATTGTTTCTCAAGTTCCTGCCATCCAAGATTTTCTTTGCCTCTGTCTCGTGTAAGCGTTTTGCGAATGTGTCCAGGGACGTTGCCCAAGCGTTCCTCAACCACTCTGTTAGATTCATTGATAGTACCGTCTTTCATTTTTCCAATCAAGACAATCCCCGAAACTCGTTCATTGATAGTCTTCAATCTTTCACTGCTTTGCTTTGACATTATTGTATCATCTTCCCAATCTCCAATGCGCATTCTTTGAGCTATGATGGCCGGTCTGCTTTCAATTGAAGGCAACACGGGTCTCTCTGCCCTCTGCGATTGCCTGAATCCTTTTCTTTGTCTTCTGGTGTTGCGGCGGGGAAGATACGGTCGTAAATCCTCGCATCCTTCTTTTACTTTGCCATTTCCGCCTCGTCGTATCTGCGCATAGATGAACTGATAGATAGCTTCGTGAGATATGTTGTTGTCAGGATGATCAATCGGTAAGCGCAGAGAAATCTGTTCAGGAGACCAGCCAATTTTCAGCTTTTCTGAAACGTATGATCGTATTAATTCATTTTTCAGCCGTTTCGATTTTTTGCCCAGCCGTTTTTTCAAGGCTTTTCCGTGAACTATGTATGCTTGATACTTGCCAACTCCTCGAGAAGGCCGACCGTCGATTTCTCGGCTAACCGATCCCGGGTCGCGACCAATTTTTCTAGCAATACCCCGGATGCTCATCCCATTACGGTAATTAATTTCAATCTCTATGCGGTCCTGGAGGGTAAATTGTTTGAACACGCGTAATCGCTTAATATTTTTATTCATGCCTGTATTTTACCACAGGCGTTGCAATTGATTGTTGAACTCGGGTAGAAAAAAATTGACACGAAATTTTTTAGGACTATAATTGATTTATAAACGAAATAAATATGCTAGACAAAAACGACATCGAAAAATTAATAGAGGTTTTCCCGATAAAAAGTGAAGTTGCTACCAAAAAAGACTTACAGGAAGTAAAGGACGATATACTAGAATTTAAAAGTGAAATTTTGACAGGGCAAGACGAAATTTTGAGCAAATTAGATATTCTTTTGACTGAAAAACCCATGGAAGACGCGCAGGATAAAAGAAGGGCGAACGTTTTGAAAATTCATGACAACGCCTTAAGAAGAGCCAAAATTTTATCAGAAGGCGAGGTCATGGAAATTAATAAATTAGGAACGATTAACTAATATTTCCGGAAAAAGCAAGGACAAATGCCTTGTTTTTGTTTTGGTATTTGACTTTTGTCTGCTGGGGGGGGTATTATTAGTCTAATAAAATTAATAAATTAAGTAATATGGTAAGAGAACTAGGCGAGTCAAAAAACGAACAAGAAGAACATGTTTCACCCGAAAGCTTGAGTGATCAAGAGCTTATTGATTAAATTAAAAAGACCCACGCAGAAATGGGCGAAGCCCTTGAAGGGACATATAGAAATATGTTTGGGCAAGAAGACATTACAGATTCTGATTTAAAGCGCACTGTTGGCCAGGGTGGCGATATTATGGAAAAATTAGGCCAGCGTTTTGATGAATTATCTATGGAATGGAAAAAAAGAGAGAAATAAAGGTAGAGACGAGGCGGATAATTAGAAACATACAGAAAAGCACCCCGCGGGGTGCTTTTCTGTATTGATTATTATTTTTTTGCTGATTCTACAACTTTTACGAATACTTCAGGGTGTTTCTGGGCGAGTTGCGACAGAACCTTTCTGTCTAACTCTATTTTATTTTTCTTTAATCCGTTGATTAGCCGGCTGTAAGTGATTCCGTTTTGGCGGGCCAAGGCGTTTATTTGTAAGTTCCACAAATTTCTGAAGGTTCTCTTTTTTACTTTTCTATCTCTGTAGGCGTATGTCCACGCATGCCTTAAGGCATCTTTCGCTAGCTTAAATTTTGTTTTTCTTCCATACTTAAAACCCTTAGCATGCTTCATTAAATGCTTCCTGTGTTTGCGGGCTTGTACGGCTCTTTTTACTCTTGGCATATCGGGACCACTCGCTTAGCAATTCCTTTCTACTGCAACTTGCAATTTCGGCTACAAAATCCTCATCAGTCGTCAGCGTACACTCGCTTTGCGCAGTACGCTTCCTCCCTCTTTGGATTTATCGCTCGAAATTCCTGCGTTTCGCTACGAAAGAATTGCCAATCGACCGGTCTTAACTAAGATATTTTTTAATTTTGTGTGCCTCGGTTTTTGAGAGGGCAACCCATTTACGACCTTTTCTCTTCTGTTCACCAGTTTTTTTAGACCTATAATGATTTTGGCCGGTGAGTCTTCTCAAAATTTTTCCGTTTTTTGTTATTCTAAACCTTTTTACTAAGGCCTTTTTCGTCTTGTTCACTCTTCACCCAAACGAGTTTATATTTTATCTTGTATAAACCTTCACTCATCGGGAATAAATTATTATTTTGCTCTCCATCCCCGTTTGGGTGAAGAGTTCATGTTTTTTTAAAATTATGTTTTAGAACTGCTCTTAGAAACAATCGTTGTAAATCCTCTTGGTTCGCGTTTAATTTCCCTTTCTGTTTTAATTGGTATTAACAAATTAAGACTTTCCAGAAATTTTTGCAGTTTTTCTCTGGCAAAATTTCCCATGGCCTTTTCTCTACCCCTTAAAGCCATATTTACCTTTACTTTATCTCCTTCATTTAAGAACTTCTGTGATTGCTTGGCTCTAACTTCCATATCGTGAGGAGAAATACCAAAAGTTAATCTTATTTCTTTTAACTCGCCCCCTTTGGGCTTTGCCATTTTCTTTTCTTTCTTTTGCTGGCTGTATAGATATTTTCCGTAATTAGCAATCCTACAAACCGGGGGCTCAACTTTTTCTGTAACCTGAATCAAATCTAATCCTTTCGATTTTGCTAAATCAATTGCATTAAATACATTCATAATTCCAAGTTGCTCTCCGGTTTCAGAAATAACTCTCACCTCTTTTGCCCTTATAAAATTGTTTATTAAAATTTTATCCAATGTTTTATGATAATAAATGCTTATTTAAAAAAGCAATTCCAGAACCGCTTTTCAGATACATTTCAAATTTATATGCCTTATTTTTGTCTGAAAAACAGCAATACCAAGAAATCTTATATGGTTTAAACTTTGAGGTGTGGGGTGATTTCCCTTGGTTATGATCCTGGAGCCGCCTTTTTAAATCTTCAGTTATGCCGGTGTAATGCTGATTATAAGCTTTACTTTTTATTATATAAACGTAAAACATGGTTTAATCCCTCCTTCGCTAAAGCTACGAAGGGCCTCTTTCGGGCTTTGCCCTTTAGAGCCCCGCTTTAGCGGGGCGAAAGAGGGTGGAAGTGGCGAGATTGAACTCGCGTCTGAAAAGTTTTCTAAAGCAATTCTACAAGTTTAGCCATTTTTGTTTTTGGGACATTAAATAAAAAAATAACAAAATTTTTAATGCCTTATCTTCTTAGTTTCGATAATTTCTCGAAGAAATAAATTATCTATCCTAATAATATAACACCCTTGGTCCATTTATTAGGAGTCAACGGTAAGGATGCCGCATTAAGCGAAAGCTAACGCGGGTTGCTTATTAAAATTAAAATTAGCAATTATGTTTTTTCTTAGATATTAGTGAGCCCCAAGAAAGCTCAACTTGCCTTGCTTTAAAGAACAATCCATCGAAACATTCACTCCCATTATTGGGACAATTCGCGATTAACCTCTCTGTCTATGTCTCTCTTTTTAATTTTTTCTTTTTTGTCGTATTTTCTCTTTCCTTTAGCTAATCCGAATTCGAGTTTTATTCTACCATTGTTATCGTAAATTTTCAAGGGTATCAAGGCAAAACCCTTCACTTTTGTCTTGCCAATGAGATAAT
>Ga0156252_121_pt1 | contig 5998 bp, 5 predicted proteins | sample RifCSPlowO2_12_FD_107899 | JGI IMG/M metagenome (GOLD analysis project Ga0156252, IMG submission 107899) | Candidatus Jorgensenbacteria bacterium RIFCSPLOWO2_12_FULL_42_11
AAACTTTATCTAAAGGATTAACGATTACTTCGTAACCTTTATCTTTTAATTTTTTAATTCCGGCTTCCGGAATCTGGCGGGTGATATAGATTTTCATATTTTAATAATATCAAATTTTATGCAAAATCCCAAATTTCAGCTACTATTATTTTTGAACGATCGTTCGTAAATAATAGTAATTACGAAAAATCAAACAAATGCTTATAAATTGGGAAAATTTGAAATTTTCATTATAATCAAATTAAACCGCCCATAGCTTAATTGGCAGAGCAGCTCCCTCTTAAGGAGACGGTTCCAGGTTCGATTCCTGGTGGGCGGACATTTATGGCAACCCTCACGACTCCCCTTTCTGAAATTTACGGCATCGGGCCGAAGTTTTTAGACCGTCTTGAAAAATTAGGAATAAAGACGGCGGGTGATTTGCTTCGGCATTTCCCTTTTCGCTATGATGATTTCTCCCAAATCTGCAAAATCGCCGAACTTAAAGCCGGCCAACAGGCAACCATCCAAGGAACAATCACCGATGTTTCTTCGCGCCGCAGTTGGCAACGAAGAATGTTTCTGGTTGAAGCGTTCATCAGCGACGAAACCGGCGATATCCGGGCGATTTGGTTCAACCAGCCCTATTTAAAAAATGTTCTCCGCGAAGGCAAGCTGGTCAGTTTGGCCGGCAAGGTTGTCGTTTCTAAAAATAAATTTTATCTTTCCAATCCCGTTTATGAAGTTTTGAATAACGAAGACGAAATCAGCCAGACAAAACATACCGGCCGCTTGGTGCCGATTTACCCGGAAACCAAAGGCCTGACCTCAAAAGGAATCCGTTATCTTGTCCAGCCCATCATTCGGGACTTGGAAAAAATACCGGAAATTTTACCGATTTCGGCGCTTCAAAAAAATAATTTGCCGGAAATCAATTCCGCGATTCGCTGGATTCATTTTCCCGAATCCCCGAAAGAAGCCCAGGCGGCCAAAAAACGTTTTGCTTTTGAAGACCTTTTCTGCCTTCAGCTTTCTAATATCCGGCAACGCCTTAAACTTAATGCTGAAAAAGCGGTTCCTGTTCCAACAGATATGGAATGGCTGAAAGAAACGCTTCGAGGCTTGCCTTTTGAACTTACTATTTCCCAAAAACAATCCCTTTGGGATATTTTGCAAGACCTTCAAAAACCGCATCCGATGAATCGCCTGTTGCAGGGCGATGTCGGTTCCGGAAAAACCATTGTCGCCGCTTTGGCGGCTTTAACGGCGGCCAAAGAAAACAAGCAAAGTGTTTTCATGGCTCCGACCGAAATTTTAGCCAACCAGCATTATCAAACCTTTATCAAGTTTTTTCCCGGTTTTAAAAAAGGATTGGCCATTGTTACTGCCAGCGAAGCAAAAGTTTTTTACGGCGATGGCTTGGAAGCCAAAATCAAAAAATCCGAGCTTTTAAAAGAAATCGCTTCGGGAAAAATAAAACTTATCATCGGCACCCATGCCCTGATTCAGAAAAACATTGTTTTTAACGACCTGGTTTTCGTGGTCATTGACGAGCAACATCGTTTCGGCGTTAAACAACGGGCGAAGTTGTTGAAAATCAATAAATTGGTTCCTCACTTTTTATCAATGTCCGCCACTCCTATTCCCCGAACTTTGACGCTGACTATTTTCGGCGACCTTAATTTGTCAACGATTACGGAGTTGCCCAAAAACAGAAAAGCTATTATCACTAAAATCGTGGCTCCGGCCAACCGAGACAAAGCTTACGCCTTTATCCGGGACCAGGTTCAAAAAGGCCGTCAAGTATTCGTCATTTGCCCCAGAATTGAAATACCGTCTTTGGAAGACCAGGAAAAAGCCGGTTTATCCTGGCGAAATCAGGCATTTCAAAACTTAGAAATAAAAGCCGTTAAAGAAGAATACGAAAAATTAAACATTAAAATTTTTCCGGATTTAGAAGTAGCGATGCTTCACGGGAAAATGAAAGCCGAAGAGAAGGAGTTAATAATGAAGCAATTCAAAAACGGGGAAATAGACGTTTTGGTTTCCACCTCGGTGGTGGAAGTCGGGGTTGATGTTCCCAACGCGGCTATAATGATGATTGAAGGCGCCGAACGTTTTGGTTTGGCCCAGCTTTATCAGTTTCGCGGCCGGGTGGGTCGGGGCGGCCATCAGTCGTTTTGTTTTCTTTTCACCGATTCTTCGGCCCAATCAACCAATCAACGGTTGCAATCAGTCGTTGAAGCCAAAAACGGCCTGGAATTAGCCGAGAAAGATTTGGAAATCCGGGGGCCCGGAGAATTTCTCGGTCAAAACCAAGCCGGCATACCGGACTTGGCGATGAAAGCCGTCCAGAATCCCGATTTAGTCAAAACCAGCCGTCAGGCCGCTTTGGAAATCATTGAAAAAGACCCGGAACTGAATGCTCATCCCCTGCTCAAAGAAAAACTAGAAAAATTTTCCAAGGACATTCATTTAGAGTAGCGATAACGATTTATCGCACCAAAGCATTCAGCTCTTTTCGGGTGCGGTCTATGAGAAGTCGCTGGATTTTATCCACCTCGTCGTTGGTCAGGGTTCTTTCGTTAGAACGATAGACTATATGGAAAGTGTAGCTGATATTGTTTTCGCCGAATTTTTCTTTGTTCTCGTATTTGTCCAGCAAAGAAACTTCCTCAACTAAATTTCCGGCGCAATCTCTGATAATTTCGTAATAATTATTCAGACTGGTGTCTTTGCCGACGACAAAAGAAATGTCGCGATAAGTCATCGGATATTTGCTGATTTCCTGAAAACGGCTGTTTAGGTCTTTGAATTGGCCTGTTATTCTTTTATCGGTTGACCAGAAAATCCGAATGTCGGGAATTTCCATTTTTATCATCGCCAATCTTTCCAAACCGAAACCGAAGGCCCAGCCGTTGTAAACTGACGGATCAATATCCAAATTTTTCAGAACCCGCGTATGAACGACGCCGGCACCCACAATCTCCAGCCATTGGTTTTTCCCTTTAATTGCTATTTGAAGACTGGGATCGGTAAAAGGAAAAGTGTCTTCGGAAATCTGGTATTCAACATCAGTCCCGTAAATGTTTTTAGCGATGTCAACCAAAACCTCCGTCAATTCCAGTATGCCGATTATTTTTTTATCTTTCCGGCAAATGTACAAGCCGTCTATCTGGTGGAAAGCGGGATAATGAGAACGGTCAATTTCGTCTTTCCGATAAACTTTGCCGAAACACAAAGCGCCGATTTCACCTTCGGTTTCCAGTTTCTTCATATTTTCTTCGGAAAAATAATAAGGCCACATTACTGTGGTATGGGTGCGCAAAACCCAATCTTTTTCCGGGTAATAGGTGTCGGTTTCCTGGCGGCTGGGATGGTCTGCCGGCGCGTTCAATAGGTCAAAATTATTTCTGACGCTGACAATTTCGGGAACATTGATAATGTCAAAATTTTTAAACCGGCGAAGATTGACGATGGCGTCAATTAAAAATTTTATAGGAGAATCGTTAGTTTTGGTTAAATCGGGCAGAGCCAAAAGTTGTTTTATCCGCAAACTTTTGAAATCAGTTTTGTTTTGAAGCTTGGACAAAACTGCCGGCATTTCCGGGTCGTTAATCGTCAAATTTCTTCTTTTGGTGGACATTTATTTTAAGATATATTATCATATCGTCGCGGGGTAGAGAAATGGTTATCTCGGGAGGCTCATAATCTCCAGAAGCGGGTTCAACTCCCGCCCCCGCAACAAGCTCGGAAATAGGCAGGTTTACCTGCCGACAGGCAGGGTAGCTCAGTTGGTTAGAGCATAGCATTCATAACGCTAAGGTCGTGGGTTCGATCCCCACCCCTGCTACTGGTCGCGTAGTGTAGCCCGGTCCAACACGTCTCCCTGTCACGGAGAAGATCACGGGTTCAAATCCCGTCGCGACCGCTGGTTTTAATCAATCAGCTCAAATTCCTGGAAAGATTTTTTGTAGATATTGATAAGCAATTCGGCTTCCTGCTTATTGATGTGAAAATCTTTTTCTTTAAGAATTCGCTGCTTGATTTTATGGGCCGACCAAACATCGCTGATATTGGAAAGCTTGGCCGAATCAAGTTGCGCCAATCGTTCGTCCGTGTCATTGCCAATGTAGCCGCTGATTTTCAGAAGTTCGTCAAGGATCCTGTCGGCGTCGGTGATAGCCGATTTAAGACTGGCTTCGTCTCCCAATCGCATTTTTTTTTGAATTTGTCGCCAGGCTACGAGCGAACGATGCTTTTCCAAATCCCCTACTTTCAAAACATCCATATATTGTTCAATTTTCATATTGACAAAACCCAATTTTTTTACGCAATAAATTATGCCCCAGAGCAGAAGGCCGGAGATTGTCAAAGAAGCGAATTTGATCCAGCCAAAATAGGGCGAAAATAAATCAATTATTAAATTCCTGATGTTTAAAATCTGATTGATGATATTTTCCATAAGTTATCGTTAATTATCAAACATTTTCTCATAAGTTTGTCCTATTTTCAAAATATCCATTTCCCGGAAGTGTTTGCCGATAAGCTGAAATCCCGCGGGCAGGCCTGCCTGCCGGTGGGCATGGCCGTTGTTTTCTTTCACGGGAATGGAGATAGCGGGCAAACCGGCTAAGTTCACGGGGATGGTGAAAATATCGGAAAGATACATTTCTAAGGGATTATCGGTTTTTTCGCCGATTTTAAAAGCCGGAGTCGGCGAAACCGGTGTTAAAATAACATCAACTTCTTCAAAGGCCTTGTTAAAATCTTCTTTTATCAAAGTTCTGACTTTCTGGGCTTTGAGGTAATAGGAATCATAATAGCCGCTGGATAAAACGAAAGTCCCCAAAATAATTCTCCGTTTGACTTCTTTTCCGAATCCCCCGCTTCGTTGAGAAAAATATATTTCTTTTAAATTTTTAGCGCCAGCCGTTTCTTTTATTCGGGCGTAACGGATTCCGTCATATCTTGCCAAATTAGCGCTGGCTTCAGCCGGCATAATAATATAGTAGCAAGAAAGGGCGTATTCAGTGTGAGGCAAACTGATTTTTTTAAATTTGAAACCCAGGCTTTTTAAATTTTTGATTACTTCATCAATGGCCATAGCTGTTTCTTTTGCCAAACCTTCAATGAAATATTCATCCGGTATGCCGATAGTTATATTTTTTGAATCCTGAATCTTGCCCGAATCAACCGAGGTTGAATCCATCGGGTCTTTTCCCGCGATAGCGTCAAATAAAATTTCCGCGTCTTCTGCGGTTTTGGCGATAGGCCCGATTTGGTCCAGCGAAGAAGCCATGGCAATCAGCCCGTAGCGGGAAACAGCGCCGTAGGTTGGTTTTAATCCGACGACGCCGCAAAAATTAGCCGGTTGGCGAATGGAACCGCCGGTATCCGAGCCCAAAGCGGCGATGGCCATTCCGGCCGCCACCGCGGCCGCCGAGCCGCCGGAAGAGCCACCCGGCACTCGTTCCAAGTCAGCTGGATTACGAGTTGTTTGGAAAGCCGAATTTTCGGTTGAAGAACCCATGGCAAATTCGTCCAGATTGGTTTTGCCAAGAATTACCGCGTTCGCCGACTTTAATTTCTTAATTACCGTGGCATCGTAAGCCGCCCGGTAATTTTCTAAAATTTTTGAAGCCGCGGTGCATAGCTGGCCTTCAATCAGAATATTGTCTTTAATCGCCAAAGGAACGCCGGCTAAAATTCCCAATTCTTGTCCCTTAGTTAATGCGGTATCCGCTTTTTTGGCTTGGTTTATGGCTTCGTCTTTTTCTAAACTCAAATAAGCTTTTATTTCCGGGTCTTTTGTTTTGATGAAATCAAAAAAAGATTCGGCGACTTCAACCGCTGAAAATTCTTTTTTCAGCAACCCGTCGTGAAATTTTCTGATTGTCAAATTATTTAAATCCATATCCTGTGTTAAATTTTACTATTGTAATTCCACGATCGTGCTTTTACAATAGTAAATTATTTTATTCAAATACCGGCGGCACTTTTAAAAAGTTGTTTTCTT
>Ga0156252_123_pt2 | contig 4729 bp, 6 predicted proteins | sample RifCSPlowO2_12_FD_107899 | JGI IMG/M metagenome (GOLD analysis project Ga0156252, IMG submission 107899) | Candidatus Jorgensenbacteria bacterium RIFCSPLOWO2_12_FULL_42_11
GACGTCACCGAACATTCTATCCGGTCTATGGCGGCCGGATTTCTGATCGGCCCCGAAATGATGCAAACGCGCGTGGAGCATTTATCCGAAGGTCAGAAAGGACTTCTTTCTTTCGCGCGTCTTATTCTTCAAAGACCCGGTCTTCTTATTCTGGATGAGCCCACCAATCACATCAATTTTCGCCATCTTCCGATTATCGCCAAGGCGCTTCAAATGTATGGCGGCGCCATGATTTTGGTGAGCCATATGCCGGAATTCATAAAAGAAATAAAAATAACCCAAGAATTGGATTTAGGATCCTAATGGTCGGTAATTTATTAGTGAAAATACGCTCAACCACAGCGTTAGCCGCGACACGCGAACCCGCCTTTCTTTATTGTTGAAAGCTATTCCTTTGCGTTGCCGGGAATTATTGGGGGCGGGTATAGTTTGTAATTATGCTGGACAACCGGTTTCGTGGCGGGCAGTCATTGTTAATAACGATAGGAAGAACGCGATTTGAAAGGTCGTCTGAAAACATGGCGGGAATCTGACCGGCCTGGTCTCTGGAGTCTTTCTGGCCTTTCAGGAAGTTTATCGGTTTTACGCGCCGGCGGAAGTTCGGGTAGTTTAGAAAGCGGTAATGTGGCGCGGATAAGACGTTCAATGTCCCGAATATCGTTTCTCTGGTCCGGCGTCGCGAAAGAAATAGCGTGGCCCGCGCCCCCGGCTCGAGCCGTGCGGCCAATCCGATGGACATAGTCGTTTGAACTTTGCGGCAAGTCAAAATTTAAAACAAGCTCAATGCCTTTCACGTCAATGCCCCGCGCGGCAATATCCGTGGCAACCAAAACACGGTATTTGCCGTTTCGGAATCCATCAAGCGCTTCCCGACGCTGGTCAAGCGAGCGATTGGAATGAATCTCGGCGGCCGTGTGGCCCATGGCGCGAACATTGGCGGCAATTCTTTGGGCGTTGAATTTTGTTCGGGAAAAAACCAAAACCGAGCCGCGATATTCATAAAGAATTTTTTCCAAAAGACGGGGCTTGTCGGGTTTGTTGACGAAGAAAAGTTCTTGCGTCACTTTATCAACGGTCGTGCCCGGTCGGGCAATCTCAACCCGCAAAGGCAATTTCATATAGGTCTGGGCCATTTTAAAAATATCCTGGGGCATGGTTGCCGAGAAAAGCATTGTTTGCCTTTCGCGAGGCACTTCTTGAAGGATTTGTTTTAATTGGGGCGCGAAACCCATGTCCAGCATCCGGTCCGCTTCGTCAAGCACGAGAATTTTGACATTTCTAAACGAAACGGTTTTTTGCTGAAGATGGTCAATGATTCGGCCCGGCGTGCCGATGACGATGTGGGGATTCCTTTGGAGCGAGAAAATCTGGCGCCGAATTGATTCGCCGCCGATTAAAACCGCCGTTTTCACCCGGAGCGGACCGCCGATTTCATCAAATACTTTATTAACCTGCAAGGCCAGTTCTCTGGTTGGTAAAACCACAAGACCGCTTTTGCCGCTAAGGGCGGCTTGAATCATCGGAATGGCGAAAGCCAGGGTCTTACCCGTGCCAGTTTGAGCTATGCCAACCAAATCCTTGCCTTCAATGCTTGAAGGAATAGATTTTTCCTGAATAGGCGTAGGCGTTTCAAAGCCCAGTTTGCCAAGAATTTCCAAGATATTCGGCGCGATACCGAGATTGTAAAAACCGGAAGATTGTTTCATATTTATTATTATAACATATAATTTAATAAAAGAAAAGTCAAGCTTGATGGGAATTGATAAATAAATTAAGCTAATTATTAACGATCATCGCTAACGGCCAACCACTAACGGCTAATTTTATGAAAAAACAAATTATAGTCATTCACGGCGGAGATGCTTTTGGCGCTTATAAGGAATATCTTGCTTTTTTGAAAAACTACGAATTCAGTTTTGAAAGACTTAAAACGAAAGGATGGAAAGACACTTTAAGCGAAAAACTTGGGAAAAACTTTGAAGTGGTTTTGCCCAAAATGCCGAACTCCATGAATGCCAAATATAATGAATGGGAAATTATGTTTGATAAACTGCGGCCATTTTTAAAGAATAATCTGACGTTAATCGGACATTCGCTGGGCGGGATTTTTCTGGCCAAATATTTGTCCGAAAACAAGTTTCCTAAAAAGATATTGGCCACTTTTTTGGTCGCCGCGCCTTACCGCGACAAAAACTCAAAATATTCTCTGGGTGATTTTATCTTGCCTAAAAATCTGGAGAAACTGCGAAAACAAGGCGGCCAAGTGTTTATCTGCCACAGCAAAGATGATCCTTTTGTCCCGTTCGCTGATTTTGAAAAATACAAACACGCTTTGCCAAAAGCAAAGATAATGATATTTAAAAACAGAAAGCATTTTAATCAGCCCGGATTTTCGGAGTTAGTCGGCGAGATTAAGAGACTTTATGATTAATCATTCACTAAACTTATTCCAAAAAGTGGCGAAGACCCAGCCGAACACATAACCGACAGCAAAAGTAAGCGCCAGAAGACCGACGGATAACCCCAAGGACAAAGGCAGAATGGCATAGGATAGCGAGATGTGGTGAAGTTTGAGTATTAAGTCGTATAAGGGCTTGGCCAACCCAATGCCGATAAGAATAAGCCAGCCTAAATGAGCTAACGCGACCAACGATCCCAATGCCAGACCTACCGCGTTTTTATTAAGTTTTTGCATAGAATTATAAGATTTCTAAGCGACCTTTGAGTTGTATTATAATTATACCAAAATCAAACTCCCCTATTCTGATATTCAAAGACGTTTTATCATACTTATATGATATATTTATATGATATATGAAAAAACAAATTAGAAAAATGGTGGTGGCGGAAATTTCGGCTTTTCCGATTGGGGAAGGAGAAAGTTTGAGCCAATCAGTGGCCGAAACGGTGAAGGTGATAAAAGAAAGCGGTTTGAAGTATCAGCTTGGCGCCATGGGCACTGCCGTGGAAGGAGAATGGGGGCAAATAATAAAATTATTCACCAAGTGCCGGAATCAATTAATCGCCTCTCATAACAGGATTTATCTGATGCTTAAAATTGACGAAAGAAAAAGTCCGACTCATGGCATAGCTCATAAAATAAAAGCCATTAATGACCAAATCTGATTTCGGCGCGAAAGCGTTAAAAATTCATAAGAAACTTAAAGGCAAAATAGAGGTGTCTTTAAAAGCGCCGATTGCGACGCCGGAAGATTTAAAAATTTTTTACACTCCCGGTGTCGGGACTGTCGCTTCGCATTTGGCCAAACATCCGGAAGACGCCGGCGAAATGACGATTAAAAACAACACGATTTTAATCGTTTCCGACGGTTCGGCGGTTTTGGGACTTGGCAATATCGGTCCCGAAGGAGCGCTCCCCGTGATGGAAGGCAAGGCGATGATTTTTAAGCAATTCGCCGGAATCAACGCCTTTCCGGTAGTTTTGGCAACCCAAGACCCCGATGAAATAGTGAAAACGGTTCGGTATTTATCCCCTGCTTTCGGCGGAATAAATCTTGAAGACATTGCCGCGCCGAGGTGTTTTTATATTGAAAAACAGCTTATTGATTCTTTAGCTATTCCGGTTATGCATGATGACCAGCACGGCACGGCCATTGTGGTTTTGGCCGGACTGATAAACGCTTTCAAGGCGTCTTTCAAGAAAATCCAAAAATCAAAGATAGTCATTTTGGGAGCGGGCGCCGCCGGCGCCGCCGTCGCCAAAATGGTTAAAAAAGCGGGTGTTAAGGAAATCCTGGTCATTGACCGGAAAGGCATAATCGCGCCGGACCGAAAAGATTTGAATTTTTACAAAAAAGAACTGGCTGAAATTACCAATCCCAAAAACCTGAAAGGAGAGTTGAAAGACGCTCTGCAAAACGCTGACGCCGTCATCGGCGTTTCCGGTCCCGGTTTGATTAAATCAGGGCATATCCGGCTGATGGCTGACAAGCCCATTGTTTTTGCTTTAGCCAACCCCATACCGGAAATAATGCCGCAAGAAGCACGAAGAGGCGGGGCGTTTATCATAGCTACCGGTCGTTCTGATTTTCCTAATCAGATAAATAACGCCCTTGCTTTCCCGGGAGTTTTTCGCGGCGCTCTGGATAATAAAGTTAAAAAAATAACCGACCAAATGAAAATCAAAGCGGCTTACGCGATTGCCTCAATGGTCAAAAATCCGACTCCGGAAAATATCATTCCCTCAATTTTTAACAAAAAGTTGGTGGCCACGGTCGCGAAATCAATTAAATAATGTTGAATCACGAAATGGCTATTTCCCAAACAGTAAATAAAAAGATTTTTCTGAAACCCAAACGGAAGCGCAGTTCCTCCGCTCGCGAGCGGAGGGACGTGAGCGGGTTGAAGAAAATCTTTTTATTTACTGTTTGTGGTTTAGTCTCGTAATCTAAAGCAAATAGCATTCAAACAGCTTAAAAATTAACTGTCGTTGTTTTTGTTTCGTTTGACCCTTTTGCGTTCATTGTCCGTCAAAAGGGTTTTTCGGATGCGAACGCTTTTTGGCGTGATTTCCACCATCTCGTCGTCGCCGATATAACTTAAAGCGTCTTCAAGCGAAAGATTAAGCGGCACTTCCAGTTGTTCCTGGAGGCCTTCGTTTTTCCCCCTGAAATTAGTCAGTTCTTTCGCTTTGCAGATATTAACCATAATATCGCCGGCTTTGGCATTTTGGCCCACCACCATTCCCTCGTAAACCGGAATCCCCGCG
>Ga0156252_102_pt1 | contig 2858 bp, 4 predicted proteins | sample RifCSPlowO2_12_FD_107899 | JGI IMG/M metagenome (GOLD analysis project Ga0156252, IMG submission 107899) | Candidatus Jorgensenbacteria bacterium RIFCSPLOWO2_12_FULL_42_11
AATACAAGATAGATTTAGGGCATATCTACGACTACAAACCCATTCATTCAGGACAGTTTCTGGAAACCAAGCCGGTGTTGATAGAACATATCCCAGATTACATCCAAGTAAGAAAGTTCGTTGAAATGACCGACACCGACAAGCAAGCCAAAAAGGCATTACAGGAAGAGAAACAACGTCAATATGAGCAAGAAAAACAAATAACAAAACAGAAACGCCAGGATGCCGTCATTAAACTTAATGCGCTAGGAATAACCGAGGAGGACTTAAGGGAGATAATAAAATAACCGAAATAAATATTTTTTTGTTTTATCGCCAAGAAGCTGTTTAAGATCTTGGCGATTTTTTTATCCAAAAAATTTTAGTATAATAAATAAACCATTTAAATGCCTTCTTACGACATTTTCTTTTTTGGCATTATTTTCTTTATGTTCGGAGTTTTTAAATTTTTAGGTGTTTGACTTTTGATTTTTAACTGTGATAGAATAAATTATATGGTTATAGCTAATGATAGTATAACAACAAAGAATAAGGTTTTTATCCTAAAAGTGGAATATCTTCGCTTAAAAAAACTTGAGGAACGCTTCAAGGATTTTTGGGTTTATTTAGAGCATTTAATGGACATTCGCGAAGCCAGAGAAGACGTAAAACAAAAGAAAGTTATTCCACAAGAGAAACTATTCAAACAGCTCGGCTTTTAATGAAGATTTTCTATACCCAAAAAGCCGCTAAACAATTAAGAGATTTGCCCCGCCTAATCCAAAAACGCATCGTTCTAAAGATGTGTTTTTACGCTAAACAAGAAAATCCTTTAAAATTTGCCAAACACCTTACCGATTATCGTGAGGGCGAATTTCGTTTTCGAATTGGGATATACCGCCTAATCTTCGACGTTAAAAGAGGCGCGATTTACATTCTTAAAATTGATAAGCGGGATAGTATTTATAATTGAGACAGCGTTGGTTCTTATTTAACTCCTTCAGAATTAACTTACTATACTAAGTTGACGATCGTCGAATTAGTATAGTAGCTCAATGTATGCCTTCTTACGACATTTTCTTTTTCAGCATTGTCTTTTTTCTCATGGGCATTTTAGCCGCCAGTTTCGGGTTTGGTTTTTTAATCATCGCTGTCGCCGCTGTCCTTTCGGCGGCGATTCTTTTGTTTTTAGACCGATTCAAAACCACGAATTCGCCCGAATCTACAAATTTTTCTACAAAAAAGCGAGCATTGCTCGCGGTTTTAACCGTTTTCATTCTTGCCGGCGCCGGTTATTACAAATGGGACGATGTAAAATTTAAAGACATCAAGATTGACTTTAACAGGAAAATAAATTTCAGCGGCTTGGCGATTGACGGCCCTCAAATTAATTCCGGAAATCAAACTTTGACGGTTAAGCTCAATGAGCCTTATCAAGGCAAAATTTCGGCAAAGCTAGCGCTTTATCCTCGATTTCATTACGGAGATAAATTGGCTTTCAGGGGAAAAATAGAAGCGCCTCCGCCCGGCTCTTATGCCGATTATTTAGCCAAAGAAAATATCAGCGGTTTAACGAATTTTCCCGAAGTCAAATTAGAAAAATCCGGGCTGGGTTCGCCAATCAAAGCCGCCCTTTTTAAGTTTAAAAATTCAATCGTTGATTCCTACTCTAAAATTTTAGTTCCCGAGCAGGCCGCCCTTTTGGCCGGTTTGATTTTCGGAGAGCGCGGCGGTTTTAGCAAAGAATTCAAAAAAGCGATGAGCTTGAGCGGCACTGCCCATTTGACTGCCCTTTCGGGACAGAATATCACTATTATTTCGTCGGCGGTAGCCGCGGCGATCGGTTTTCTTTTATCGCCATTTTTGACTTTTATCGCCGCCATTTTGATTATTTTAGGTTTTGTGGCCATGACTGGCTTCGGTTCGTCAGCCGTTCGGGCGGCCATTATGGGATTTGCCGTTTTATTGGCCAACTTGACGGGTCGGATTTACGACCCCCGAAACAGCATTGCCCTGGCCGCTTTTTTAATTGCCTTGTTTAATCCCAAGGTTTTGGTTTTTGACCTGGGTTTCCAGTTGTCTTTTTTGGCGGTCTTGGGCATAGTTTATCTTCGGCCGGCGCTCAAGAAATTATTTGGATTCGGCGACAAGCCGGGCTTTTTTGCTTGGCGGGAGAACTTTTTAATGACTTTATCCGCTCAATTGGCGACCGCTCCCGTTTTGATTGTCAATTTCGGCAATTTTTCTTTCACGGCCTTAATCGCCAATATCTTGATTTTGACGGCCGTTCCTTTGACGATGAGCTTGGGGTTTGCCATCGGTTTCTTTAATTTTTTATCGTATTACCTGGCTCTGATTTTTGGTTGGTTGGTTTCTCTGTTTTTGAATTATGAAATTTTCATTATCAATTTATTCGCCAAGATCACTTTGCCGATTAACCCAAGCGTCAATTTTTGGGCCATTTTGGTTTATTATTCGGTATTGGCGGGGATTGTCATTTACGCCAAAAGACCTTGACTTTTAACGATTTGACCTTTATTATGGGAAACATTAATGCCATTGAATTCAAAAACGATTAGCGTGGAGGGGATTATTGAAGAGGCCTTGCCGGGCTTAACTTTTAGAATTCGGCTGAAAACAGATAATCGGGAAATCTTGGCTTATCTGGGCGGCCGCTTGAAGCTTCATCATATCAAAGTGATTCCCGGCGACCGCGTCGTTGTTGAAACCACTGCGTATGACGATAAAAGAGGGAGAATAGTAAGAAGGCTGTAAAGAGTTTTCTCAAAATTTCCGAGCCGTGAAGCGAGGGCAATTTTGTAAGAAAACCTTTACCCCTCCCCAGTTTTGCTTGGGATATTGTTTATAAAATTAATAAG
>Ga0156252_103_pt1 | contig 2570 bp, 2 predicted proteins | sample RifCSPlowO2_12_FD_107899 | JGI IMG/M metagenome (GOLD analysis project Ga0156252, IMG submission 107899) | Candidatus Jorgensenbacteria bacterium RIFCSPLOWO2_12_FULL_42_11
TTAACTTCGTGAAGATAAGGGGAAAAAAATAATATCATTTATGGTAAAATTATTTCAAGACGATGAAAGATATAATAAACAAGAATGATAAAGGTTTGTTTTTATCGCGAAAACCGATAATTTTTCTGAAGAAAAAAACTTTGAAGATAGAATTTAAACCAGACGATATTAAACGGTTTTTAAAATACCATAAACGATTTTTTGTTTTTTCTTTGACAATGGCGGTTTCCGTTTTCGGCGCCGTCATCTATTTGGCGGTTACCAAAGCGGAAATCATTGATTTTTATCCGGTCGCTTGTTTAGGCGGCTGGGAAAATTCCCAGAACGTCCAGGGCCGGCCGGAACTCGGTAAAGACGCTCTTCCCGAAGAGTTCAACGAAGCCAATTCAGCTGTCTTGAAAAATGTCATTTCGCAAATTTTTTGCGGCAATTTTCAGGGCGAAATGCCGGAAAACTCTCAACCCAAAAAAGTTTCATTAAAATTTTCTTGGGCGGTAAAAACGGAAAGCGAACCATTAACCGACAATAATTTCTCGGAATCAACCAGCACTCTGATAGAAATAATTTCCCCGGAAGCCACCAGTACCGAAACCGATACGCCTCCCGAAGAAGCAGATCAATCTCCTCCCGCTTCTTTTTGGAATAAAATTATTAATTTGGTTTTTGCCGAAGAGATAGCTGTCCCCCAGATACCTATTGAGAAAAATCCGACCCCGTCTTTTATGGCAGAAATTAGCGCTACTTCAAGCTTGCTGGAATCTTTGCCGGAGTTGTTGCCGGAACCGGAAGTTTCTACGAGCGTTCCGGAAGAGAATATTTTTACCGAAGCTTCTTTGATAGAAACCATGGCTGAAACCGCCGCAACCGAAGCAACCGTCATAACCGAAACTCCCGCCCTCCCCGAACCCTTCCTGGAAATCCTTTACACCATAGACGGCGCCGATTGGCAAAGTTTAGGCAAGGTGAATCTTGATAGCTGGCAAAATCTCGCGTTAGAGATTCCCAATTTTAATTGGGAAGACGTTTCAAGAGTTCAAATCGCCATTCAAAGTTTATCGCCGGTGGATTTCGCGCCGATAGTTTATTTAGACGGCTTGTGGCTGGAAGTGGAATACGAAACCAAAAAATCAATGACCGTTTTAACAGAAAGCATATTGCCTTCCGATGCCGAAATGGCGTTGCGAGACGAAAAAGGAATGGAAGTTAACGATCTTTCTCCGCTTGATAAGAAATTATTCAGTGTTCCCGCGAACAGCAAAATTTTTCCCGGCCAGTGTTCAGAAACTTCCTATGTTCTAAACGATACGAACAAAAATATATATGTATATAAAGAAAGCGATACAACTTCCGCGTATCGTGATTTTGGCGTCGTGGAAAGCGGGGCTGTTATTAGTATCGGATTTGGCAAGAACGGAGAAAATATTTGTCCGCTTTCGCTCTACGAAGAGGGCATATTTCATTTCTTAGAAGTTGACGACCCGGAAAGAATAATTTGCGCGGATAATATCGGCTATGAAGAATGCAAAAGCAAATCCACCGGGAAAGAAACAATTTTGGAAATGAAATAAAAATTATGCTTTCTAAATCCTATATCCTTAATTTTTTATTTTTTTTCATTCCGCTTTATTTTCTATTTCAGATTTTTAATCCTGCTCATGCCCTTGCCGCCACGAATGTCGCGGTCGGCACTTTCAACGCCACGACTTCCGCCACGCAAGCGATAACCGGCACGGGTTTTCAACCGGAAGCGATTATTTTTTTATGGACGGCGACAACTACCGCGCGCGTGGGTGGTGGCGCGGCGGCCTCCACGACCATCGGTGTCGGTTTCGCAAGCGGTCCCGCTGCTACCTCAAGCGCCGCTATTTCTTATTGCTCGGAAAGCAGTAACAACGGTTTAAATTCCGACGTCGCGAATATGATATCAACCTCAACCATTATTATTTTAAGCGGCGATGGCAGCGCTGTCGCCAACTGCGGCGTTTTGAAAGCTAAAGCCATTTTAACCAGCATGGACAGTAACGGCTTTACTCTTAAATGGACTACGACGAGCACCGCTCAATATATTATTTATTACATGGCGATTGGCGGCGCGGATATCACGAATACCGCCGTTGGCAGTTTCCTGATGCAAAATACGCTCGGTGTTCAAACCGCCGTGTCCAGTTTAAGTTTTCAACCGGATTTCGTAATGGTTATGTCAGCAATTTCATTATCAACATACGACACCGTTTTCCCTCTTAGCGCCGGCGGTCGCTTCGCGCTTGGATTCTCCACCAACACCACAAGCACCCAAGCCGGTATTGGTTTAAATGCCGAAGAAGCCACCGCCGCTGATACCGTTTCCATCGCTTCCATCACCGATGCCTTGGTGCAATTTTATGCCGCTGGCAACCCGTCGGCTGTTGATGGCGTGGCGAGAATCAATAGTATGACTTCCACCGGTTTTGAGATGGATATTTTGGATGGCGCCACTAACGATAACACCGTGGTTTTTTATTTGGCGATTAAAGGCGGTCAGTTTAAAGTTTCTGATTTAAATCAAGCCACTTCCACCGGCGATCAAACTA
>Ga0156252_129_pt1 | contig 1817 bp, 2 predicted proteins | sample RifCSPlowO2_12_FD_107899 | JGI IMG/M metagenome (GOLD analysis project Ga0156252, IMG submission 107899) | Candidatus Jorgensenbacteria bacterium RIFCSPLOWO2_12_FULL_42_11
CGACTGTTTTAAAGAAAAAAGTTCTTTGTTCGCGTTGGCTAAAAAAATAAATTAACGGCGGCAAGGCAAGGATATAAGCCGGAAACAAAGTATTTGGATTGAATATGTTTAACGCTAAATAGCCGATCACAAACATTGAGCTCGCCATCAGCATGGAGTCGTAAACTGGGTGTAATTCCAATTGCCGTCGCAGGGCTTTATATATCCGCCAAGCCGTAAACGGCAACAGCAATAAAATAAGGATAGGATCGCTTGAAAGCCCGTAATTCAGGAATAGTTTTGCGAATACCAGTAAATGATTATAAGGGACTTGACCGTATAAAACGGCGTTCGGTTCAAGATGCCGATAAACGATAAAATAATAAAGAGATAAATAAACCAGGCAACCCAAAAGCGTTAAGCCGTCAAAGATTTTTACTCCAAGCTTGGATTTTTTCCAGGATAAAAGCAAGTGAAAAACAGCGAAAGTCCCTAAGGCGATAAAAGCGTTTTCTTTGATATGGATGACTATGTTGGCGCTGATTATTCCAAAAAGGAGGTAGTATAATTTTGGTTTTTCCAAATACCGGAGAAAAAAATAAAGGAAGATGGCGTAATAGAAAATTAAGTTTCTTTCGGCGATATGAGTTCTAAAAAAAGCAATGGCCATGCCCGGAAACAACGAAAGCAGAACCGGCGCGATGTAGATTAAAAATCTGCTTGTGGTAAATCTGGCCATTATCTTGACGAAAAGAATCATCAAGACGACATACTGGAAAGCGTGGATAAGATAATACCAGAAAGGCGAAGGAGATTTGGAAAAAAGAAGAGGGAGGTTATATTCCGCGTCGCCCAATATCGCCAAACGGCCCGTCTTGGTGAGATTGTCGTAACCCGCGGGGGGATTAGCGCTGTAATAAAGGAGAGGTTTGCCGTCTTGGAGAGTGTGAATAAATACATAATCGTCCACCGGTCCGAAATTGGGCTTTATCAGCATCAATAGGGCATAAACGGAAACAAAAATTATGAAAATCAGACGATGCCGGTTGATTTTTTTGGTGTTCATTTTTGCGACCGATCCTTTCCCTTATTTATGAATAAAAACATAAAAATCCGGCCAGCGCATAAAGGGTCGTTTCTGACTGACACCGAATAATTTTTGGCCAGGAGACGCCCCGACAGATAAAAAGTATCTGATGATTTCTTTCAAATTCAACATCGGAAAAGCAAACGCGCTCCTCGTTCTGAAAACTAAATCATGCTCATTGTTCAAGCTTTCTAAGTAATCCTTATTGCTGTTATTTTTTATCTCGTCGGTGATTTCGGGCGTTACGATTAAATAATCGCCTTTGGCTATTTTTGAGGCGGGTCCATATTGAAAAACCGTAAAGCGATCTAATGACACTTTTGTGTCATGGATTGACGAATCGCAATCCGGCGTTTTTTTTTGGTTTGATTTCAGGTCAAATTGTTCGGCGGTTAAGCCTTTGTAAAGTAAAAATTCCGAGAATTTAAAATAAGCCCAGGCTTGATTCGCGCCGCAAATCTCCGTTTCGGCCAGAAAGATATTAGCTCGCTTATCGGGTTTGGATTTAATATCTTTAATCACGAAATCCAAAGTTTTATTGAAATTATTCGGCAGATATTTGGCGTAAGTGAGAAAATGGAGTGAAAACGGCAGGGTGTCAAAAATAAATAAAAATCCGGCCGTTAACGCCAAGATTTTCCAAATTATTTTTTTATTCCAAACTTGAGGGACAAAATAAAACAGCGCCGGAATGGTAAATATATACATTGGCGCGAAGTAATGAAATTCGTAAAGATTGATAAAAAAATAA
>Ga0156252_138_pt2 | contig 1178 bp, 2 predicted proteins | sample RifCSPlowO2_12_FD_107899 | JGI IMG/M metagenome (GOLD analysis project Ga0156252, IMG submission 107899) | Candidatus Jorgensenbacteria bacterium RIFCSPLOWO2_12_FULL_42_11
ACGCCGTGGTCATTGATATCAAAGATTATTCCGGCTATGTCGCTTATGATGTCCAAGTACCGGAAGTGGAAAAATATCAAGCCAAGGAAATAAGAATTCCTCGGATTAATCGTCTTATCAAACAACTTCACGACGCGGGGATTTAAATCATTGCCCGAATCACCATTTTTCAGGATCCACGATTGGAACAAGCTCGGCCGGATTTGGCAATCAAAAGCAAAAAAACCGGCAGTCCTTGGCTTGATAATAAAAAATTAAGCTGGATTGACCCGGCGGCCGAAGAAGCCTGGAATTACAATATCGCCATTGCCAGGGAAACGGCCGATCGGGGTTTTGACGAATTGAATTTTGATTACATTCGTTTCCCTTCCGATGGCGATTTGGACGATATGGATTTTTCTTTTTGGCAGAAGACGCCAATCGGCGGGGAATTAAACCAGGCCAACGCGGAAACAAAAAGCGAAGTCATCGGGAATTTTTTCAAAACTCTGCGTCGGGCATTAGCCGGAACTAAAATTTCAGCCGACCTTTTCGGTTTGGCGACTATCAACAAAGACGATTTGGGCATCGGACAGGTTATTGAAAACGCTTATCAATACTTTGATTATGTTTCGCCGATGGTTTACCCGTCTCATTACGCTTCCGGATTTTTGGGCTATCAAAACCCGGCCCTTTATCCTTACGAAGTGGTGAAGTATTCGCTGGATTCGGCCATAAAACGTCTTATAAGTTACAGCCAACCGTTAACGGCTACTTCCACCGTTAGCTCCACGATTAAACAGCGGGCGTTTGATTATCCGATGAAATCGAAAATCCGTCCCTGGCTTCAGGATTTTGATTTGGGGGCTAATTATGACGCGGAGATGATTAAGAAAGAAACCCAGGCTGTTTTAGACAGCTTGGGAGATAATTTTAACGGTTGGATGATGTGGAATCCGTCAAACATCTATACTCAAAAAGCTTTTGAATCAGCTTTGTAAATGTTTTACAAATAAACTGTTTCTCGTTTTTATTGTTCGGCTACGGCAGCCGCGTCTAAATTGATGGCGTCGGGAAATAGAGTTTTGCCGTCCAAAGTCACATAAGATTCCAATTCCCGGTCTCCTATTTTCAAGTTTAATTTATAAAGGCTTTTTTCCTTATCTTCAATCACATTTATTAGGTTAGCGATAATTTGG